>OGKG01002349.1_pt1 | contig 20039 bp, 16 predicted proteins | sample 1572201 | NCBI WGS metagenome assembly OGKG01 (sample SAMEA2582146, study PRJEB24529) | metagenome | biome: Human gut stool | place: China | collected 2011 | reverse complement strand
AGCGACCAGTGGGCGCTGAAAACCGTCTGGGGCGTGGGCTATAAGTTCGAGACCGTCGGCGGCCAGACGGCAGACAAGGCGAAGTAATATGAAGGATTGGTTCCGCGAGCGGTTTCACGGGCTTTATTGGCGGCAGATGGCCGTCACCGTGGGCATGGTGTTCCTGACGCTGGTGCTGTTGGGCGTGTCCTTTTTTTCCCTGAGCTATTCCTATGCCCGGGGGCAGAAAACCGATGAGCTGATGGTCCGGGCGATGGCGGTGAGCAAGCTGTCCGTGCGGTATCTGGAGACCGGCCGCTATCTCTCTATGGAGGAATTGCAGAAGGACGAGCAGTTCCGTCAGCTGGCGGCCACTGCCGCCGTGATCTCCGAAATGGATATTCTGGTGTGCGATATGGATGGACATGTCCTCCTGTCCACGGATGCCACTATGGAGGGCCGGCCCGTCACCATTCCGTCATCGGTGATGGACAAGGTCTCCGCAGACGGCACCTGGGCCGGGCGGAGCCGTCTGGACCAGATCTATGCCAGCAAGCAGTTTGTGGGCGGCGTGTCCGTGGTGAACCCGACCACCGGGGAGGTCCTGGGGGCGGTGTTCACCGTCTGCGCCTCGGATTCCGTTGATAATCTGTGGCGGGCCTTTGCGGGACTGCTGATGATGACGGGCTTCGTGGTGCTGATGATCTCCTTTATGGCATCCTCCATCACCACCATGCGGCAGATCAAGCCCATCCGGGAGATGGCTGCTGCCACCCGGCAGTATGCCGACGGTGATTTTGATGTTCGCATGAATGATTACGGTCGGGAGGACGAGATCGGCGAGCTGGCGGCTTCCTTTAATAATATGGCAGAGTCCTTGCAGCAGACGGAGCGTCAGCGCCGGGAGTTCATCGCCAACATCTCCCACGAGCTGAAAACCCCTATGACCACCATCGCCGGGTATACGGACGGCATTTTGGACGGTACCATCCCGCCTGAGAATGAAAAGCAGTATCTGCGGATCATCGCCAACGAGAGCCGCCGTCTCAGCCGCCTTGTGCGGCGGATGCTGGATGTCAGCCAGCTGCAGGCTATCGATCCCCTGCGCAACGGCAATCATTTCGATGTGTGCGAGTCTATGCGCCGGGTACTGATCTCCATGGAGAAGAAGATCAATGACCGGCATCTGGATGTGGAAGCGGACATCCCCGATGAGCCGATTTTGGTGCTGGGCGACAACGATATGATCACCCAGGTCATTTACAACCTGCTGGAAAATGCCGCCAAATTTGCGCGGGAGGGCTCCACCCTCTATTTGGGTGTGGCCATGATGGACGGCAAGGCCCGGATCACTGTCCGGAACGTGGGCGAGACCATCCCGGCGGAGGAGCTGCCGCTGCTGTTTGAGCGGTTCCACAAAAGTGACAAGTCCCGCAGCGAGGATAAGGATGGTTATGGCTTGGGCCTGTATATCGTCAAGACCATTTTGCAGCAGCACAAGGAAGAAATCAATGTCACCAGCGAGAATGGCGTGACCACCTTCACGTTTTCTCTGCGGGTGGAGTAAAGAGGTACTATGAGCGAGCGCAGGACCCTGCAGACGCGGGGAGAAGTCATCGAGGAATACAGCAGAGATTTCCCTGCGGAGATCGTGGAGACCTATTCCCGGCCTTTGCCGGGGGCTGTGGAGCCTGTACCCACAGAGCCAACGCCCAGATCTCGGAGGAAAAAGCGCCGGGTGTGGAAGGGGCTGCTGATCCTTCTGGCCGTAGCGGCGGTAATCGCTTTGCTGGCGGCGGGGGTGCGGTGGCTGATATGGGAATTGCAAATGCCTGATGACTGGGGCGAGGACGATTATTACTACTATGATCAGGATCAGGAGGATGAGGACGCTCCCATTACCATTCCCACTGTGGAACCGGATGCAGACGCCCGTCTGGAACTGGCGAAGGACTGCAGCCATGCGCTTTCGGCTCAGGAGGTTTACCGGAAGGTAAGCGGCGCCGTGGTCACGGTGGCGGTGGATCTGGACGGCGGCCGGATGTCTGTGGGAACCGGTGTGATCTTCCGGGAGGACGGCTACATCCTCACCAACCACCATGTGGTAGCCGGGGGCAAGAGCTGCACGGTGCTGCTGTCCGGAGGACGGCCCTATGCGGCGAAGTATATCGCCAGCGACGCCGGGTACGATCTGGCGGTGCTGAAGATCGATGCGGAGGAGGCTCTTCCCTTTGCGGAATTCGGAAATTCCGACGCTTTGTCCGTAGGCGACCCTGTGTACGCCATCGGTACGCCCCTGGACATTGAGATGGGCGGCACCTTCACGGATGGTATCGTTTCCTCCGTCAACCGGGAGATCCAGCTTACCAGCCGGACCTCCATGCCGCTGATCCAGACCAATGCGGCGCTGAACAACGGCAACTCCGGCGGCCCGCTCATCGACAGTTACGGACAGGTAGTGGGTATCAACTTTATGAAGCTGTATGCCCGATATTCCACGGTGGAGGGTCTTGGCTTTGCCATTCCCTCCGTGCAGGCGGAGCGGGTGGTCAATGATCTGTTGATCTACGGCGAGCCTCAGCCGGAGCCGCTGCTGGGAGTTTCTGTTCTGCAAGTGCCGGACCAGCTGGCGGAGCACCTGTGGGGCATTCAGGTGAAGGAGGTCACGGCGGGCGGCGCGGCGGACCGGGCCGGCGTCCGGGCCGGGGATTATCTTCTGGCGGCGGACGGCAAGGAGACTCTCAGCAGTGCGGATCTGCTGCGGGCCCGGTGGCAGCATCATGTGGGCGACGAGATGACGTTGACCCTCTGGCGCCGCGGCGAGATCCTGACGGTGACGCTGGAACTAACCGAGGCCGTGGAAAAGTGATCCCCTCTAAATGAAACGAATGGACCCCCGGCGGCTGTACTCAGCCGCCGGGGGTTTTATGATCCTTTTGGGGGAAAATCAGCGAAAGACCGGAGAGCAGCAGGTAGATACCGAAGGGACGGCGCAGCAGGTCCACATCCACCGCTGTGGCGATCCATGCCCCTGCAAGTGCCGCCGGGACAGCCACGGGGACGGCGGCCTTCCATGTGGGTGTATTCAGATATCCCTCCCGCCAGTGGCACAGCAGGGCGGAAATGGCTGTGGGCAGGAAGAACAGCAGATTGATGCCCTGGGCCATTCGCTGGTCCACGCCTAAAAACAGTGTCATCACTAACAGCAGCAGCGTTCCGCCGCCCACGCCCCACGCGGAGATCACCGCGGCCCCCAGCCCGCAGAGAAAGGGGAGCAGCCAGTCCGTCACAGCAGATACCTCACCCCTGCGTAAAAGAGAAAGGCGGCGAAGATCCACTTCAAAACTTTGGTGGACACTCTGCCGTAGAGCTTTCCGCCCAACCAGCCTCCCAGCAGCCCACCCGCCAGATAGGGCAGGGCGGAGGCCCAATTCATCCCGTTCCGCCAGAGGTATATGGCGGCGGACACGGCGCACACCGGGAAAATGATCGCCACACAGGTGGCATAGAGTTGCCGGGACTTCAGATTGCCCCAACGGGAGAGAATGGGGAGAAATACCATACCGCCGCCCCCACCGAACAGACCGTTGGCAAGACCAGCTGCACCGCCGGCGATCCGGGCGGGCCATTTTGAAGCCATCACGCCACCTTCCTTTCGCGTATGTACGGACCTCCGCCGGTGGGTCAAAGGATTTTTGGCCCGGCGGCGGAGGGGAGGGAGCCGTTATTTCAGCTCAAAGCTCTGGCAGTCGGTGCACTTGATCTCGGTGGGGTTAGCCTCGTGAGTGCCGACCCGAATGGAGGTCAGGCCGCAGTAATTGGAGTCCTGGCAGTGGTGCGCGCAGTTGTTGACGGTGCAGCTGATGCTCTGATTGGGGGTGCACTGGCAGCCGCCGTTGGTGCAGTCCTTCATGATTCGTTCCTCCTGCATGAGAAAAATTTTGGCTTACGCCGTCAGGTAGTATGTCCCCGGACCTGAACTTTATACGGCGGCGAACATAAAAAACAGGCGTTCCCTCCGGGAACGCCTGCGAGGCTGTCGATAAAGTGATAAATTTTCCGCGACAGTAAGGAAGGGTGTGCGCGGGAAACCCAAGAAGGGTGTCCCGCGCCATTAAAATCCTAAGTTTTCAGAACTTTTATGAAGTTCTGAAAACTTGCTCAGCGGGGAGAAAAGACTTTTTCGACACGCTGACAGGCGTTCCCTCCGGGAACGCCTGTCGATCATACGATCATTATTTTTCCAAAAGCTTCCGCAGGGAGTCAAAGGCTTCACCCAGTTCCGCCTTAGCCTTGGCGGAGGGGTTGGCCCGGAGGACCCGCAAAGCGGTTTCATAGCGCTGGATGGAGCGGGTGCGGACCTGTGCTTCTCTCTGGCGGACGGCAGCGATGAGGGCGTCCAGCTCCTCCCGATGCTTGGCAAGCTCCTGCTCGCCGGGTTCGTCGATGCCATCGTCCAGCGCGGCGCGGGTCTTTTCCAAAGCCTGGGCGATATTGGCCAGGATTTCCAGCTTGGATTCTACTCGGCGGCGGAAGGCGTTTTCCAGAGCCGCCCGGCGGCGCTGCTTCCGGACCTGCTTGGCGGTGCGGTGGGCTTCCAGCTCGTCAGCCAGATAGGACTGCAGCAGGTATCTGTCCAGAGAGGTCTTTTCCCGGAAAGCCTGCAGTTCCTCGGCAGTGCGGGCCTGGGCGGCCTCGGCCTTTTTGGCCAGCCGCCGCAGTTCTGCGTTTTCCTCGGTAAGCTTGGTAAGGACCTCCCGCAGGTCGATGGCGGCCTTGGTGGACTTTACCGTATCCATGATGAACAGTACGGCGATCACTGCGGCCAGAGGATTCACCAGCAGGGCCGGGAGCTTATGGAGCAGCTTGTCGATGGGGGGATGGATGACATAGATCAGCAGATCGGAGAAAAAGCCCCAGGCGATCGAGCTTGTCAGGCAGATGTAGCCGTGGAGGTTAAAGGGCTGCTTGGTATAATCCCAGTAGCGGACCTTGAAAAGCTGCTCCATTACGGCGCCTACCACATATTCCAGCGCCGTAGCGGCCAGCATACCCAGAAAATAGACCAGCCAGAAGTTGTCCGCCACCGGCAGGGTGGCAAACAGAATGATGATGGCCCCGGAGCCATAGATCGGCAGCAGCGGTCCATGGAGAAAGCCCCGGTTCACCCAATGACGCTGCTTGGCGGAGACATAACAGGATTCCCAGACCCAGCCGCAGAAGCAATAGAAGAAGAACAGCAGGGCCCACTGCCCCGGCGTGTAAACGTACATAGAAAATCATCCTTTCATAGGATCGGCAGTGCCGTTTGGCTGCGGGTCAGTCCAGATTGACCCGGAAATCGCCCCGGGCCGCCGCGTCTGCCCGGCGCTGCTTTTCCGCAGCCTGAGCATCCAGCAGCCCGCCGATGATCTGATTGGATACTAAAAAGCCCTTGGGGGTCAGATGCCACACACCGTTTTCCGACACAGCATAGCCGGCGGCCACGCACTTTTGCAGAAACGGCAGGAAAATCGGATCAAACCGGCGGCGGAACTGGGCTTCGTAATCCTTGGGATCCAGACCGGAGATTAGTCGTGCACCCAGCATCACCCACTCCACGTCCCGGTCTCTGGGCGGGATGACGGTGTTCTCGGAAAAGCGGAACTGTCCGCCGTGTGCGGCGGCGATGTAGGCGTCCAAGTCTTTTTCGTAGGCATACCGGACGCCGCCGAAATCGCTGTGGGCGCCGGGGCCAAAGCCGGCGTATTCCTGAAGCTTCCAATATTTCAGGTTATGCCGGGATTCCCGGCCCGGCTTGGCGAAGTTGGAAATTTCGTACTGCTCATAGCCGTACTGTTTCAAAAATTCCACGGTTTGCAGGTACATATCCGCCTGTTCCTCGTCTCCCGGCAGACCGGCGGTGTCCTTCATGGCAAAGAGAGGCGTCCCTTCCTCTACCTTCAGGCCGTAGCAGCTCAGATGCTCCGGGTTCAGAGCTACGGCAGCGGCGAGATTTTCCATCCATCGCTCCTGCGTCTGGTGGGGCAGACCATAAATGAGGTCCAGCGACAGATTTTGAATCTTGGCTTTCCGGGCAGCCTCCACCGCCTGTTGGACCTGCTCCATGGTGTGGACCCGGCCGATGGTTCGCAGTTCCTCGTCGCAGGCGGACTGCATCCCCAAGGAGATCCGGTTGAAGCCGCAGCGCCGCAGGGCGCGGAGAGCTTTCCAATCCCCGGCGGAGTCCGGGTTGGCCTCCAGAGTGATCTCCGCGTCGCGGGCCACTTGATAACGCTTTTCAATGACCTTTAAAATTTTGCACAGGCGCTTTTCTCCTAAATAGCTGGGAGTGCCGCCGCCGAAGTATACGGTATCCACTGTGTGAGACGCGGCCAGCGGCGCGGCTTCTGTCAAATGGGCGCAGAGGGCGTCGGTATAGGCGTCCATGCGGTCCTCGCCATGGGGCAGGGAGTAGAAGTCGCAGTAGACGCATTTGGCCTTGCAGAAGGGGATGTGGATGTACAGCCCCAGCGGCCGGACGGTTTTCATAAAAATGCCCTCCTTTTGGAATCATGGTCAACAGTTTACCGCTTTTCAGGCTGCATTGCAAGAAATTTCACATACTTTTCGCCGGAATGGGGAACCTATGGAAAACTTGTGAAAAGAGGTCGTACTATGGATATGACGCCCCGGGAATACCAACAGTATGTGCAGCGGAAAATGAAAAAGTCCCCCTTGGGGAAGGACGTATGTCTGGCCTTTTTCGTGGGCGGAGCCATCTGTGTTCTGGGACAGGCCGTTCTGGACGGCTGGATATCTCTGGGCCTGTCCGAGGAGGACGCGGGCACAGCCACCTCCTGCACACTGGTGACCCTGTCCTCATTGCTGACGGGACTGAATCTCTACAACAAGCTGGCCCGCTTCGGCGGCGCGGGAACGCTGGTGCCCATTACCGGCTTTTCCAACGCCGTGACCTCCCCAGCGCTGGATTTCAAGTCCGAGGGATTCGTCACCGGTATGGCGGCGAAGATGTTCACCGTAGCCGGGCCGGTCATCACCTTTGGGACGCTGGCATCGGTGATCTACGGCGTGATCCTGATGTTATTGAAATGATCGGCGGGGAGGGAAGTGCGTATCTGAACCGGATTCCTTTGGTGTGGAGATGTCTTGGCGAATCTGTGCGTCGAATTCGCCTTTCCTGAAAACGGGAGGTGACAACTGCGACCGACCCTGCAGCCTGCGGCCTTGCATTGAATTTTTGCAGAGCTGAACCGGTAGATGTATTGCGTGGCATTTTTCAAATTCTACAAAAAATTGTTATTTTTTTGTCATATCTTATAATTGCAAAAAAAACGGACACAGATTATACTAACAGTGTTAATGAGCGATATTGTTTCGCTTTTCTTTTTACATTGACTCGTGCACGTGCACGGAACAGAAAAACATATACAGCTCGAGTGGAGACCAACAGAGCAAGTATGGAACGCATCGCCGCTAGAGCCTGGCGTATCCCGGGGCACTGGAATCGGGTGCTGCCAGCTATGATCTTGACGGGCACGGTGTTGGGGGGAACAGCCCACGGCATCCGTTTTTAAATTAAAAATCTGTATACTTGTTGATACGATATGCCGCCTGCGGCGGCGAGAGAGGAGCAAGACATGGAAACCATTACCAACCTGATCAAAGACACACCGATCCCCAAGATGGTCAAGGTTCGCCAGAACTTCGACAAGACCTGCATCCCTGAGAGCGATATTCCCGGCATCATCACCCGGGAGCTGGATCGCCCTGAGATCGGCGGCAAGATCCAGCCCGGTCAGAAGATCGCCATTACCTGCGGCAGCCGCGGCATCAATCACAATGCCGTGATGGCCCGTGCCATTGTGGACTTTGTCAAATCCAAGGGTGCCGAGCCTTACATTGTGGCGGCTATGGGCAGCCACGGCGGCGCTACCGCCGAGGGCCAGCTCCAGATCCTCAAGGACTACGGCGTCACTGAGGAAGCCATGGGCTGCCCTGTGAAGAGTTCCATGGAGACGGTGCAGATCGGCATTTCCGGCATGCGTCACCAGCCGGTGTTCATGGACAAGAACGCCTCTGAGGCGGACGGCATCATCCTCTTCAACCGCATCAAGCCCCATACCTCCTTCCGCGGTCCCTATGAAAGCGGCCTGATGAAGATGATGGCCATCGGCCTTGGCAAGCAGAAGGGCGCTGAGAGCATCCATCATCAGAGCCCTGCCATCATGCATGAGTTGGTGGAGGAGTACGGCCGGACGATCCTGGAAAACGCACCGGTTCTGGGCGGCATCGCCATCATTGAAAACGCCTATGACGATACCTATCTTATCAAGGGCCTCAGCCCCGAAGAGATCATCACCGAGGAGCCGAAGCTCAAGGAGATCTCCTACAAGACCATCGCCCACCTGCTGTTTGACAAGTGCGACGTACTGGTGGTGGATAAGATCGGCAAGAACATCTCCGGCGACGGCATGGACCCCAACGTGTCCGGCCGCTTTGTCCAGCCCAAGTACTGCTCCGGCGGCATTCAGGCGGAAAAGTGCGTCATCCTGGACCTGACCGACGAGACTCACGGCAATGCACAGGGCATCGGCCTGGCGGAGGTCACCACCCGCCGTCTGTTCAACAAGATGAAGCTGGAGATGACCTATCCTACCGGCGTGACCAACACCTTCCTGCATCTGATGAAGATTCCCATGATCATGGACAATGACCGGGAAGCTATGCAGCTGGCCCTGATGTGCTGCCCCGAGGCAGAGGATCATGACCACATGAAGATGATCCGCATCCCCAACACCGCCCATATCGGTGTCATCGAGATTTCTGAGGGTATGCTGCCTCTGGTGGAGAACAACCCCAACTTTGAGGTTCTCACGGAGCCCTATGACCTGCCCTTTGACGAAAACGGCAACCTGTTCTGAAAAATCCGAGCTGCCGGAGGCCTGCCGTGAACAGGCGGACCGCCGGAAAGCTCTGGTTTTAAATAGTAGTGCAAGAAACGCAAAAAAAGAAAGGAACTGACTCTATGGTATCTCCCGCAATGCTGATCGTAGCACTGGTGATCGCAATCGCAATCATCCTGTTCTGCATCATCGTCCTCAAACTCAATGCTTCCATCGGCATGGTTCTGGCTAGCCTGTTCATGGGTGTGGCCGGCGGCCTCGACCTGATGACTACAATGGACACCATCTCCTCCGGCTTCGGCAGCATGATGACCAGCATCGGCCTGCCTGTCGGCTTCGGCACCATCCTGGGCCAGCTGATGAGTGACAGCGGCGCTGCCGACATCATCGCCGACAAGCTGGTTTCCGCTTTCCCTGAAAAGCGCTCCATCTGGGGCCTGAGCCTGGCTGGCTTCGTGCTGTCCATCCCTGTGTTCTTTGACGTCACCTTCATTATCCTGATCCCCATCGGCATCACCATTGCCGCCAAGATCGATATGAAGATGTGCTATGTCACCGGCTGCCTGACCATCGGCGCCACCACCGCTCACTGCGTGGTGCCTCCCACGCCCAACCCTCTGGCTGCCGCCGATATCTTTGGCTTTGATCTGGGCATCATGATGATCGTCGGTCTGGTTGTCGGTTTTATCACCGTTCTGGTGTCTGACTTCATCTATGTTAAGATCCACAACCGCGGCATTTGGAACGAGGAAAAGGACGTGAACCACAGCTCCAACGTTGTCAATGAGCTGGTGGCTGCCCGTGCTGCCCAGAATGACGCTAAGGCCCGCCCCTCCTTCGGCATGGCGCTGCTGCCTGTTGTGATCCCCGTGGTGTGCATCCTGTTCGGCACTCTGGGCACCGCTGTGTTTGACGAGGAGCCTCTGATCTGCAGCTTCCTGGGCAACAAGCTGGTTGCCATGACTCTGGGCACTCTGGGTGCTTATCTGGTGAGCCTGCCTTACATCGGCCGCGAAAATCTGGAGAAGTCTGCCGGTGAGGCCCTGAAGAGTGCCGGCGTGGTGCTGCTGATCACCGGTGCAGGCGGCTCCTTCTCCTCTGTCATCACCGCCACCGGCATTGGCAACGCCATCGTGAGCCTGCTGGGCACCGATACCACCTCCGTCATCCCTGCCATGTTCCTGGCCTACTTCATTGGCATGATCTTCCGTGTGGCGCAGGGCTCCGGCACCGTGGCCGGCATGACCTCTATGGGTATCATGGCAACCATCGCTCCTGCCATCGGCTGCCATCCCGTGTGGATCGCGCTGGCCTGTCTGTCCGGCGGCAACTCCATCGGCCATGTCAATGACTCCGGCTTCTGGGTGGCCACCAATATGTCCGGCCTGACCGTGACCGGCGGTCTGAAGACCTACACCCTGGGCTCCTTTATCTCCTCTGTGTGCATTTTCGTGCTGGCTCTGATCGGCGCCCTGGTGATCCCCCTGTAAGCATACCCGGCCCCATAATATGAAGGAGGAATTATACATGCAAAATGCAATGATTATTGACCCCAAAGACAATGTGGCCGTTGCCATTGAGCCGATTGCCGCAGGGGATACCGTTACCTATCTCAAAGAGGGAAAGACTGTATCTCTGAAAGCCACGGAAGATATTACCATTTATCATAAGCTGGCTACCCGGACCATCGAAAAGGGTGAGCCTGTGGTGAAGTATGGCGAACACATCGGTGTGGCCACGGAACAGATCCCCGAGGGCGCTCATGTTCATGTTCACAATGTTGAGAGCATGAAAGAAGATCGCCGCGGGATGGAGTAAGGGAGGATACAGAATATGACTTTTTACGGATATCGCCGTCCTGACGGACGGGTTGGCGTGCGTAACCGAGTACTGATCCTGCCCGCCAGCGTTTGCGCCACAGACACGGCCCGCATCATTGCACAGCAGGTCGAGGGCGCTATCAGCTTCAATAACCAGCAGGGCTGCTCTCAGGTGGCCCCTGACCAGCAGTTCACTATGGATGTAATGGCCGGCTATGCCGCCAACCCCAATATCTACGGTACTGTGGTGGTGTCTCTGGGCTGCGAAAACTGCCAGATGGACCTGGTGGTCAAGGCCATTGAGGAGCGCACCAACAAGCCCCTCAAGCAGGTCATCATTCAGGAAGTGGGCGGAACCCTCAAGGCTGTTGAGATCGCCGTTCGTTATGCCAAGGAGATGGTGGCTGAAGCCTCCATGCTCCAGAAGGAGGAGTTCCCCCTGTCCGAACTGATTGTCGGCACGGAATGCGGCGGCTCCGATCCTACCAGCGGTCTTGCTGCCAACCCCGCCATCGGCGCTATGAGCGATCTGGTGGTGCAGGCAGGCGGTACCAGCATTCTCTCCGAGACCTCCGAGTTCATTGGCGCTGAGCACATTCTGGCCCGCCGTGCTATTAACAAGGAAGTCCACGATCGCATCTATGAGATCACCAGCCGCTTTGAGGCGCACTTCCACGCTGTCGGCGAAGATGTCCGCCAGGGCAACCCCTCTCCGGGCAACAAGGCCGGCGGCATCACCACGCTGGAGGAGAAGTCTCTGGGCTGCATCCACAAGGGCGGTCACAGCCCTATCAATGCTGTATATGATTACGCCAAACAGGTCGAGAGCAAGCAGGGCCTGGTCATCATGGACACGCCGGGCAATGACCCCGCCTCCGTGGCGGCCATGGTGGCCGGCGGTGCACAGGTCATTGTGTTCTCCAGCGGCCGGGGTTCACCGGTGGGCCATCCCATTGCTCCTGTGGTGAAGGTCACGGGCAATAAGATCACTTTTGCCAATATGGAGGATAACATCGACTTCTGCGCAGCTCCTCTGATCTACGGGGAGAAGACGGTGGAGCAGCTGGGTACTGATCTGCTGAATATGGTGGTAGAGACCGCCTGCGGCAAGCAGACCAAGGCGGAAGCACTGGGCTTTGTTGAGACCGCTATTGCCCGTATCTGCAACTACGTCTGATTTGTTTTATAAAGTACATCTATAAGGTACATCGTCGGCTCTGACGCGGCTTTATGCCGCGTCAGAGCTTTTTACGTAAAGAGAGAATTGGACAGACTATCTCAACAATCAAGAGCGGAAAGAAAGCGGCCACAAACAGGCGGCATATCATCAGGGCTTCTTTCTTGTATAAGCCATGTAAAATTTGTGAACTTTTTTCGTTTTAACAGGGTTACATAACGATGTGGAAAAAGCTGTGGAAAATGTGAAAAACCCTTTGGAACTGGGGAAAATACCGGGTGACCGGCTGTTATGTAAAAAATTACGCAACAACCTTTCTGGGTGAAACGGCACTCTTTCTGACAAAAAAACGGGGAACAGCGGAGGACGCTTGCAGTCAGGACGGGGATATGCTATAATCAACTCAGTATGAAAATGGCAGAATGTTCCCTGATAAACGGGGAAATGCCCTCTTGGAGGAACTATGGCAACTAAAAAACAGGATTATGGCAATGACAGCATCTCGTCTCTGAAAGGCGCGGACCGGGTCCGGAAACGGCCCGGTGTCATTTTTGGCTCCGACGGTCTGGACGGCTGCGAACACGCGGTTTTTGAGATCCTCTCCAACTCCATCGACGAGGCCCGGGAGGGCCACGGCCGGGTCATCACTGTGACGCGGTACAATGACCGCTCTATTCAGGTGGAGGATATGGGCCGGGGCTGTCCCGTGGACTGGAACGAAAAGGAGCAGCGCTACAACTGGGAACTGGTGTACTGCGAGCTGTACGCCGGCGGCAAGTATGATAACCTCACCGGCGACAACTATGAATACTCTCTGGGCCTCAACGGTCTGGGTGCCTGCGCCACCCAGTACGCCTCCCGCTATATGGACGTCACCGTCTGGCGGGACGGCTTTGAGTACAAGCTCCACTTTGAGCGGGGCGAGATCGTGGGGGGCTTGGAAAAGACGCCCCTGCCCAAGTCTCAGGTGAGAAAGACCGGCACCCGCACTCGCTGGCTGCCGGATCTGGATGTGTTTACCGACATTGCTATCCCGGCGGAATACTTCACGGATGTGCTGCGCCGTCAAGCAGTGGTGAATGAGGGGATTACCTTCAAGTTCCGGGATCAGCAGGAGGACGGCTCTCTGCCTGAGGAGGATTTCGTTTACGAGCACGGCATCCAGGACTATGTGGCGGAGCTGGCCGGAGAGGGCGCTCTGACCACTCCGGTGTTCTGGCAGGCGGAAAAGCGGGGCCGGGACCGGGCGGACAAGCCGGAGTACAAAGTGAAGCTCTCTGCCGCCTGCTGCTTTTCCAACAAGGTGCAGGTCATCGAGCACTACCACAACTCCTCCTGGCTGGAGCATGGCGGCGCGCCGGAAAAGGCAACAAAAAGCGCTTTTGTCTCCGCAGTAGATAAGTACCTGCGGGATCAAAACAAATATCAGAAAAATGAAAGCAAGATCACATGGCAGGATATTGAGGACTGCCTGATCTTCGTCTCCAACAACTTCTCCACCCAGACCAGTTACGAGAACCAGACGAAAAAATCCATCACCAACAAGTTCGTGCAGGAGGCCATGACGGAATTCCTACGGACGAATCTGGAAATTTATTTCATCGAGAACCATTTCGACGCGGAGAAGATCGCCGAGCAGGTGCTGGTGAACAAGCGCAGCCGGGAAAGCGCGGAGAAGCAGCGACTGAATATCAAGAAAAAGCTCTCCGGCAATATTGACATCTCCAACCGGGTCCAGAAATTCGTGGACTGCCGCTCCAAGGATGTGGAGAAGCGGGAAATTTATATCGTGGAGGGCGACTCCGCCTTGGGCAGCGTCAAGCTCAGCCGGGACGCGGAGTATCAGGGCATCATGCCCGTCCGGGGCAAGATTTTGAACTGCCTGAAGGCGGACTACGCCCGGATCTTCAAGAGCGAGATCATCACGGACCTGATCCGGGTGCTGGGCTGCGGCGTGGAGATCCAGAACAAGCACGTGAAGGATCTGGCAGCCTTTGACCTGAACAACCTCCGGTGGAACAAGGTGGTCATCTGCACCGATGGCGATGTGGACGGTTTCCAGATCCGGACGCTGATCCTCACCATGCTCTACCGCCTGACTCCCACCCTGATCCAGCAGGGCTATGTGTATATCGCGGAAACGCCGCTTTTCGAGATCAATTGCGGGGATAAGACCTGGTTCGCCTATTCCGACAAGGAGAAGGCAGACATTGTCAAGTCTTTGGAGGGGAAGAAGTACAAGATCGACCGCTCCAAGGGCCTTGGTGAAAACGACCCGGACATGATGTGGCTCACCACCATGAACCCGGAGACCCGGCGGCTCATCCGGGTCATGCCGGAGGACGTGGAGCGCACGGCAGAGGTGTTCGACCTCCTGCTGGGAGATAACCTTCAGGGCCGGAAGGACCATATCGCGGAAAACGGAGCAAGATTTTTGGATCTGGCGGATATTTCATAATGTGCCGCCATGCGGCACCAGATTGCGGCCCCCACTTTTCTTTTGTCTTGTCAAAAGAAAAGTCGCCGCCGCAGCGGTGGAAAAGAAAAGCGCTATCAACCAAACTTGCACACCGTGCAAGTTTGGGGAAACGGGTTCTGTGAGAACTGCTGTGCAAATGAAGCAGTGCATACTAAATCACGGGCGGGGTACACATCTTGCTTAACTCTGTGCGCCGTGACGATCAAACATCAAATTCCGGGGCATAGGCAGGACACCCCCTGCTCCTCTTTCCGCTGCCGCTGATACTCATTTGCGGAATCAGCCAGCGCGTAGCGAAGCGGAACGCGCGGGAGCAGAAACACGCCGATTCGGTTTTGCAGCCTGATGTGCGGTGTGCCTACAGGTGCGGGGACGCAGTGCCGGACAGAACAGGTTTAGCGCAGCCGGTAGGAGACTTCCGGATTTGGTCGGAAGTCCGTGACAGCCAGCCCTCGTTTCGGGTGATTTGACACAGAAGTGTCAAATCATCCCTCAGCGTCTTTTCTTTTGACCATGAATGGCCGTTTTCTTTTCCGCAAGAGGAAAAGAAAATGGGGATTCAATTCTGCATGGTATCACCATGCTCCCCCGTGCGGCAACGCCGCGCTCCTTTGTGAAGCAAGGAACATACAGGGGACATCTGCACGGCAAAGCCGTGTTGCTCAGAGATTTATCTGGCAAAAACACCACGTTTTGTGGACGAAATATAAGGAACGTTTACTATGCCGAAAAAGAAGCAGCCGGAAGGATCCCGGCATCCAGTCAACAACCCCAACGTCATGGGCCTCCGGGCGGCGGTGGTGGAGCAGCCCATCACCGACACGCTGGAGACCAACTATATGCCCTACGCCATGAGCGTCATCGTCTCCCGCGCCATCCCGGAGATTGACGGCTTCAAGCCCTCCCACCGCAAGCTGCTCTACACCATGTATAAAATGGGTCTGCTGACGGGAGCGCGGACGAAGTCCGCCAACATCGTGGGCCAGACCATGCGCCTGAATCCCCACGGTGACGCCGCCATCTACGATACGATGGTGCGTCTCTCCAAGGGCTACGGCGCTTTGCTGACGCCTTTTGTGGACTCCAAGGGCAACTTTGGTAAGTCCTATTCCAGGGATATGTCCTGGGCCGCCCCCCGGTATACGGAGGCAAAGCTCTCCGCCATCTGCGGCGAGATCTTCAAGGACATCGACAGCGACACCGTGGACTTCGTGGATAACTATGACAACACCATGAAGGAGCCGGCGCTGCTGCCCACCACCTTCCCCAATATTCTGGTATCCGCCAACAGCGGCATCGCCGTGGGTATGGCCTCCCAGTTCTGCGGCTTTAACCTGAAAGAGGTCTGCGATACTACAGTGGCCTACCTGAAAAACCCGGACTGCGACCTGACAGAGACACTGCTGGCCCCGGATTTTCCCACCGGCGGCGAGCTAATCTTTGACACCGATGCCATTCGGGACATTTACAATACGGGCCGGGGCAGCGTCCGGGTGCGGGCCAAGTACCGCTATGTGAAGGACCAGAACCTGCTGGAAATTTACGAGATCCCCTACTCCACCACAGTGGAGGCCATTCTGGACAAGGTGGCGGAGCTGATCAAGGCGGGCAAGGCGAAAGAGATCTCGGATATGCGGGATGAGACCGACCTCTCCGGCCTGAAGCTGGCCATCGACCTGAAGCGGGGCGTGGACCCGGACAAGCTGATGGCCAAGCTCTACAAGCTGACACCGCTGGAGGACGCCTTTGCCTGCAACTTCAACGTGCTGATCGCCGGCAGCCCCAAGGTGCTGGGTATCCGGCAGATTCTGGAGGAATGGACGGCGTGGCGCACCGACAGCGTGAAGCGGCGGATCTTCTTCGTGCTGGGCAAGAAGAAGGAAAAGCTGCACCTGCTGAAGGGCCTGAAGCGCATCCTGCTGGATATTGACAAGGCCATCCGCATTATCCGGGAGACGGAGGAGGAAGCCGAGGTCATCCCCAATCTGATGATCGGCTTCGGCATCGACCAGATCCAGGCGGAATATGTGGCGGAGATCAAGCTGCGGAACATCAACAAGGAATATATTCTCAAGCGCACCCGGGAGACGGACGCCCTGCGGGATGAGATCGACGATCTGGAGGACCTGCTGAACAGCCCTAAGCGGGTGAAGAAGGTCATCGTGGAGGAGCTGAACGCCGCCGCCAAGAAATACGGCGAGCCCCGCCGCACCTCCATCGTCTACCCCCACGAGATCACCAGCTACACCCCGGAGGAGGAACAGAAGGAGGAGTATCCCGTCACTGTGTTCCTGTCCCGGGAGGGGTATTTCAAGAAGATCACTCCTGCCTCTCTGCGGATGAACAGCGAGCAGAAGTTCAAGGAGGGAGATGTTCTCCGCCAGAGCTTTGAGACGACTTCCAACGCTGAGGCCATGTTCTTCACCGACCACTGCCAGGTCTACAAGACCCGGCTGGGCGAGTTTGATGACGCCAAGGCCAGCGTGCTGGGTGACTACCTGCCCACCAAGCTGAAAATGGATGCGGGAGAAAATGTGATCTTCATGGTGCTGCCGGGGGCGGACTACGCCGGAAGCCTGCTGTTCTTCTATGAGAACGGCAAGGTGGCCCGGATCGAGATGAAGGCGTATCAGACTGCTTCCAACCGCCGGAAGCTCACCGGCGCCTATTCCGACAAGTCGCCCCTGGCCTGTATCCGCCGTCTGGATGAGGACTGTGAGCTGGCTGTGTATTCCAACGAGCCCCGCTGTCTGATCTTCCACACGGCGCTGTTGGCCCCCAAGACCACCCGTTCCGCTCAAGGCGTGGCGGTGATGACGTTGAAGCCCAAGTATCATCTGGAAACGGTGCTGCTGTCTGAGGAGACCTCCATTACCAACCGGACCCGCTACCGGGTGCGGGCCATTCCCGCCACCGGCGCTTTGGTCAAAGAAGAGGATTCCGAGGATCAGCAGATCAGCCTGCTGTGAGGCATTCCTTCTTCATGTGGCGGCTATCCACCGTCGTGCCATCCAATTTCGGACAAAACTGTCCAAAATTGGGGCATTATTGCTCACCGTTGGCTCAGCCGATTGCTGTACATTTTACGTCCAGCAATCGGGAGCCTGCCTCGAACCCGCTTCGCTTTTTCCGCCACTGGCGGCGCTTCAGTGGGTTCCTCGAAACAGCCTCGCTGTATCTGCCCCCGGCAGCGCTTCGGCTGTTTCCCGCCGGCGCTTTGGTAAGGGAAGAGGATTCTGAGGATCAGCAGATCAGCCTGCTGTAAGGCCGTGTTCCGGGCGAATAGATAAAGATAGGGAGAAATCCATTTGAAAAAACAACTGAGAAGCTATGGCATTATAACAGTGGGCTCTGTGATCTTCGCACTGTCCTTCGACTGGTTTTTTGCCGCTAACGCCGTGGGTATGGGCGGCATCACCGGCCTGGCCCAAGTGCTGAATGTCCTGTTCCCGGCTCTTTCCGTAGGTATCGGCACGATCCTCCTGAATGTCCCGCTGTTTTTGGCCGGATGGAAGTTCATCGGCTTTCATCTGCTGGCCTCGTCCCTGTTTTCCATGACGGTCAGCTCGCTGGCGATGGACGGTATCGCCCTTTTGTATACATTCTCCCCGATGGACCCCATGCTGGCCTCCATCTGTGGCGGTGCTATGATGGGTGCGGGACTGGGCATCGTCTTTTCTCAGGGGGCTACCACCGGCGGTACGGACATCGTGGCCCGCCTGCTGAAGCTGAAATTTCCGTGGCTTCCCATGGGCAAGCTGATACTGATCCCGGATGGTGTGGTACTGGCATTGACGGCCATCGCCTTTCAGCGGTTGGAAACGGCTCTCTATGGTGCGGTGGCCCTGTATGTGTCCAGCAAGGTTATGGACACGGTGCTCTACGGCCTGAATGCTTCCAAGGTGGCCTACATCATCTCGAATCACTGGCAGAAGATCTCCGACGCTATTCTGGCCTATGACCGGGGCGTGACCATCCTCAATGCCACCGGCGCGTACAGCGGCAGCGAAAAGCACGTTTTGATGGTGGCCTTCCGCCAGCGGGAGATCGTGGAGATCAAGGAGATCGTCCATGAGGCGGACCCGGCGGCATTTTTGATCGTCTGCGACGCCCATGACGTGCTGGGCGAGGGCTTCGGCGAGTATCAGAAGGAATTATAAGGAGGCAGTTTCCATGACGGATTTTACAACGGTCAAAAAAAATCTGGAATCCAAGCGGTTCCGCGTCAGTACGTTTGCCACGGCGGAGGAGGCCGCGGACTATCTGGATCGCTCCATTGACGGCGTATCTGTGGGCATCGGCGGCTCCGTCACGGCGGAGCAGATGGGCCTTTACGAAAAATTGTCCGGACATAACCGGGTGTTCTGGCACTGGCGTCCGGAGTCGGCGGAGGACCCCCGCAGAGAGGCTATGACGGCGGATATGTATATCACCTCTGTCAACGGCATGGCGGAGACTGGCGAGCTCATCAACATCGACGGCAACGGCAACCGGGTAGCATCGTCCCTGTACGGCCACAAGAAGGTCTGGTTCATCGTGGGACGGAACAAGCTGGCCCCCACCTACGAGGAGGCCCTTTGGCGGGCGCGGAACATTGCCGCACCGAAGAATGCCCAGCGGCTGGGCTGGAAAACGCCCTGCGCCGTTCATGGGGATCGCTGCTATGACTGCAAGAGCCCGGATCGGCTCTGTCGGTGCCTGACGGTTCTGTGGGGAGCTGTGGACAACATGGAGATGGAAGTGGTCCTGATTGATCAGGATCTGGGCTATTAAGCGATTTGAAGAAGGAGGGGCGCGGATGAAGGCATATCGACTGGCGGCGGCGGGACTGGCGCTGGGCCTGCTGACAGGCTGCGCCTCTCTTCTGGAGCGTTCCTACACCACGTCGGAGCCCCACAGCAGCAAGTTCTGGGAAAGCGAAGCGGCTGATACCCTGCGGGCGGAAAACCGGCAGGATATGGTCAACGATCTGCTGATCCTCATCGGTCAGCACACGGAAACCGCGTCGCTGCGGCTGTATAATTTTCCGGATGAACAGACGGCGTTGGAGGAACTGGAAAAGGCAGCGCAGGAGGTCCAACAGGAGACCCCGTTGGGGGCCTATGCCGTGGAGTACATCACCTATATCAGCCAGCCCCAGCGGAGCTGCTTTGAGGCGGACCTTCAGATCGGATATCGGCGCACGGCGGAGCAGATGCAGACCATCGTCAGCGCCTCCAGCGTCAGTGCGCTTGGTGATTTGCTGGAAGCGGCGCTGGACGGTGGCCGGACGGAGCTGGTGGTCCGCATGGGCTATTGGCAGGCAGACAGCCGGGAGAAGGTGGCGCAGGAGGTTCAGCAGGTGCGGCAGGAGCGGGGAGCCCGGGAGGAAGCGGTCTGGATCGTCCATTACTATCCGGAAACCGACCCAGTGGGGATCATCGAATTCCTGCTCAAGCCCACGGAGGAAGAAATTCAGGCGTATCAAGCAGAGCAGGCGGCTGCGGCGCAGTCGGATGCTCCGACGGAATCGGAGGCATCTTCAACAGAACAGGCGCCGTGATAGGCTCTTTGAAAGACATTGAAAAAAATGTAAAAAATGCTTGACAGAACGGGGAGGCCTTGCTATAATACTTCTTGTTCCGCGGGCTTAGCTCATCTGGTAGAGCGCCACCTTGCCAAGGTGGAGGTAGCGAGTT
>OGKG01002344.1_pt1 | contig 20070 bp, 16 predicted proteins | sample 1572201 | NCBI WGS metagenome assembly OGKG01 (sample SAMEA2582146, study PRJEB24529) | metagenome | biome: Human gut stool | place: China | collected 2011 | reverse complement strand
GAGAATCCATAAGCATGTGTCTGAAATGGGAATTAATGAAGAAGATGACCGCAGAGTAAAAGCACTAATAATATATGTCATGAAAAATCTCTGCTTTAACAATGGGGACACCTATCTAACCGAAGAAGAAATATCATTCAATTTATCCAGTTACGTTAGCATTACTCCAGAAAAGTTTGATTACCTAATTCTACAGTTAGTCCGTGAAGGTAAAATAGTTATTGAAGAAAAAAGATACTATCTAAAACATTTTTACGAAGCTGAAAAATACATCTGTGAAAAAATCTGCTTCCTAAACGATATGCCAATTATGACAAATACCAGTATAATGAAATATATTGATAACGATAAATTTAATAAAATAACTTATGATGATATTCAGCTAAAAGCCATTGAAAGTGGTGTGAACAATAACATCACCATCATTACTGGAGGACCAGGTACAGGAAAAACAACCATAATCAAAGCCATTGTCAGTATCATTATGGATAGTAAGAAAGCTCGCGACACCGATATAGCACTCCTTGCTCCCACTGGACGAGCGGCAAAAAAAATGATGGAAACAACAAATCTTCCTGCCTATACCATACATAAATACCTAGGTTGGGATAAAGATACCAACACCTTTGCTACAGATGAATATAATCCAAATAAAGAAAAATACATCATTGTAGATGAGGTAAGTATGATTGATACTCTTCTTATGGAAGCACTTCTAAAAGGAACAAAAAGAGATATTCATCTTATACTCGTTGGAGACTACTACCAGCTTCCAAGTGTTAGCGAAGGTCAAATACTAAAAGATTTAATAGATAGCGACTGCCTTCCAGTAATAAGTCTAAACAAAATATATCGTCAAACTGAAGGCTCATATATATTAAATCTAGCCTATGACATAAAAAGCAAAAACATTAGCGAAGACTTATTCATAAAAAAAGATGATTACCTATTCATAAATAGTGACAATGATAATACCTTATCCTACATCAAAGAAGTAGTAACCAAAGCAATTAAAAAAGGCTATTCTGATATGGACATCCAAGTACTAGCTCCAATGTACAAAAGCATAAATGGCATAGATAGCCTAAATATCATGCTCCAGGAGTTATTCAATCCCAAAGCCAAAAACAAAAAAGAAATAGTCTTCAAAGATGTTGTCTATAGAGAATACGACAAAGTCCTTCAATTAGTTAATGATCCTGACAATAATGTCTACAATGGCGATATTGGATATATTGAAGAAATCATTGTATCAGATGGCAAAAAAATACCAAATCAAATAAATATAAATTATGATGGCAATATCGTAGAATACACTCCTGATAAATTTATTAATTTTAGACATGGATATGCCATTAGTATTCATAAAGCCCAAGGTAGTGAATTCGATACCGTTATCATGCCAATAACTTCAAACTTTAAAAGAATGCTATACAATAAACTAGTCTACACTGGAGTTACTAGAGCTAAAAAAAGTCTAATCATTGTCGGAGAGCCAAATTCTTTTATCTATGGTATAAACAATGACTATATAGACAATAGAAAAACCACCCTAAAAGAGTTAATAATAAATAAAGCAAAACAATTATACAGCAAGCCGCAGGCAAGATCATTGTTACTAAATGTGCTTGCCCTTGTTGTCGTGTTATTGATTGGGGCACCACATTATGAATATGATATGGATGTGATGATGCAGGCACAACTATTTAATATTAGTGGGGCTTGGTCTACGGGAATGATCGTATTTAGCAATATATATGTGGGGCGTTTCTTGAAGTTGCTTTGCGAGTTTATGACAGGTGTAAATTGGTATACCATATTTCAGTATGTGCTAACATTCATGTCACTCTGGGAAATAGGACGACTATTTCTGAAAAGAAATAGTTCAAGAATCGGAAATATTACATTTATGATTTTCGATCTGTTTATTGGCTATGAATGCTACATTTGTCCGAGTTATATGAAAACGGCTGCAATATTAGGCGTGAGTGCTTTATATGTGTGCTGGGGAATACTTGTAGGAGAATTTACTCAAAAACGGTGGTTGCAACATATCTATATTGGGATTGCCTTATTGCTGGCAGGGCTGATCAGTTGGAAAGCCTTGTTATTAAGCGGAAGTCTGACAACCGTTTATATCATTTTGTATATGTTTGTCAGAAAGGTAAAAGTCGATAAGGAATTGGGCAAAGAATTATGGATGCCGCTTGTCAGTGCACTGGCCCTGCTTGTGATTTTACAGGCATTGGATTATCGAGAATACCAGAAAGTGGATGATTGGTCACAGATAAACGAGTACAGAAGCGCTGTGGAGCAGGTGGGAATGTTTAGAGCACCGACCTACCGTGCAGATCTGGGAGAAAAATTAGGCTTACAGGAATACCAGTACAATATCTTGGTCGATGGGCATTATATAACTTCCGATGGAAGTGCCTTTGAAAAATTAGAGGAAGTTACGCATGCAGGACGCGACTTTTCTTGGACAAATATCTTGCGATTTATGCGAACCGTTCCGGTAGGTTTGATTCAGGTCAGTATGTTCTATGGAATGTTCGTGTTGTGGCTGCTACTCTTTTTTTCACATATGGATAAAAAGAAGGTTCTGCTGGCGGCGACCGTTATTGTCACAGGTTTAGGTTATCTTATTATGTTCATTCTGGCGTCTTGCAGTACGTCCATGGTTCATTTCCTGATCTTATTACCAGTGGGAATATGTGCTTTGATGAATGGAAAGGATATGCAGGCGACCAAGGAAGAAAGACGCAGCGCTTTGATTTATCTGGTACTGGGAACCATGGTTTTATATCAGGGCATGGGAAGCAGTATTATTAGCACAACAAATAAGGACAATATCAACGAAGATTTGACGCAGGCAGTGGAAGGCTTAGGACAACCGTGGCATGCCATTTGCCTTAATGAGTATTTGAAATCTTATTCCGCTTTCTGCCGTTATGATGAAGGATTACTTGCTGGAAAGAATCTGCTTGTCATCGATGGGGCATATAGATTGATACCTCTTTACAATATATGTACCACTCCGACAGGTTGGAATATTGATCAGCCAATAGACAATGTCAATATAGGAGATGATTTCATGATATGGATGCATGTAATGTAACAGACAAGAAAATAAAAAATCGAATATTGGCAAAAAACATATGTATTTTGCTCATGCTGATCCTAGTTTTTGCCGGCTTTCTAAAGTGCATGGATTTTTCAAATCAACTGGAAGTTTATTATTATGGTAATAATAGTAGCAGTTATCAGGGAGAGATGGCGCAGACCTTTTGGGATACCGGGAGTGGTTACAGCGAGGAGAATTCCTCCTTTTATTCTGTATTCAAACGTCTCGCCGTTTTTTCTTATAAAAATGACGGACAGGGATTGCAGAGTGCCCGCCTGGATTTTTCAGCCAGTGACGAGGAGATTGGCATTGCAAGAATCCAAGTGAGAAGTGGAATGTTTACGACTTATACAATCTCTGGGGCAGATTTGGCAAGAAGTGCCATCTGGCAGAATTGTAGTGTGCAGGTGGAGGAAGATCATGTGTGGATCACCCCGACCTCAAGTGATCCTTATCTGGTATTGGATCAGAACAATGCACCTGATTTTATGGCGCGTTTACAGTCAGACCGTTGGTGTAAAATAGGGTTGTTGGCACTATTTATCGTTAGTCTTTGTCTGTTGGCAGGGCTTGGGTTTTGGCTTAAGAAGGAAAAGAGTGACCGGGTCTATAAACTCTTTTCTTTGCTTAGTCTTGCTATTGTCATGGCTGTTTTTGTCATGTCTTTGTTCAGTATTACTTATGGACATCCGGATGAAGATGAGACAAGAGGTAGCATTGATTACTATTTGACCCATTGGGGATTGCCGGATTTTGATGATGCATCGTTGAAAAATGCCTATTCCAATTACGGAACGATTCGATTAGTAGAACGGAGTTTTTACTATATTTTAGCCGGAAAGTTTGGCTGGATTTGCAAAAATATTTTTCATATTTCGGCATATTACCGGATGTTTAATGTGCTGCTGTTGACTCTGCTGGTGGTATGGATACTTGTTAAGGGGCGTAAGGACAAATGGATGTTTGCCTTTTTATTTGCAACGCCACAGTTATGGTATCTATTTTCCTATGCTACATCGGATGCCTGGGACATTTTTATCGGTTTTTTTGTTGTGACAGAAGCCATCCGAGAAGATGGATTGATTGCTGATGCGTGGAAAGAAGGCTTTTCATGGAGACAATTTGGTGGAATGCTCTTATATGCCTTTTTGTGCGCACAAACCTTGATGGGAAAGAAAAACTATTTGATCGTTCTTTTGTTGGCATTTGTGGTTCTATTGTTTAAATTGTGGGATGCCAAGAACAAGAAGCAATTATTCTTAAAATACATGATGATTTTGGGAATGGTCTTTGGCTTTTATGCAATACGTGCAGGCATTGATTTATGGCGGTATCCGGAGGGTAAGGGCTATTTATATGAGGCAGAGCGCATAAAGCATAAGTCGCAGGAAATCATTGAGATGCAGTCTTTACAGCAGCAGGGTTATACCTATTTGCAGACTTTAACAGCGATAGATGATGGACTTTTCCCAACTATGTTTAACTCCTTTGTAGGACGTTATGGCTGGATGTCTTTATACAGCGCTAATATTTATGTATATGTCATGTTGATTTTATACATTGTGAATATGGTATCAACTTGGAGAGCTTGTAAAGAAAAGAAGCGCATTGTGGCGATTGTAACAACAGTTTTGCTATTGTGTATTGGTACGGTATATCAGATGTGGACGCAGGATTATCAGGCACAGGGAAGATACATGTTGCCTTGTATTTTAGGTGAGGTTTATATTTTGTCAGATAGCCATGTATGGAGTAAAAAGACATATCTTGTTTCGCAGACATTGATCGTCGGTGCAGGCATGTTGTCTTTTGTGCTATGGGGTATCATACCATTGTGTCTGGAACTGGTACACTAAAGGGATATTTGAGGAGAATAGATTGAAAAAGAAATTCTGGATCGGACTGGTAGGAGCGGTCTGCGTGTTGGGGATTGCCGTGTCACTCTTTGGCATGTTGCAGCGACCAAGTTATATTTATATGGTACGCCATGGGAGAACCTATGCAAACGAGCAGGGGTTGCTTATGGGTGGAGACGGAAATGCGGAACTGACACCGGAGGCTGTTGACCAAGCCAAGGCAGTGGGACAGGCTTTATCAGATGTTTCCTTTGGAAAAGTTTATACCAGCACCTTGGGGAGAACCATTGATACGGCAAGTTATCTGTTAGAGGGAGCAGGACAGGAAAATGTAGACCGGCAACAGATGGAAGCCTTGGACGATATTTCCTGGGGAGATGCAGAAGGATATACCAAGCAGGAGTTTATGGAGAAAAATCAATTAGATGCTTTTCCGGATGCTTTTGGCTCGGTAGACGATGCGGATTATGTTTCTCCAATCCACGCGGAAACCAAGTATCATTTCTATCAGCGTTTTGATAAAGGAATGCAGCAGATCATAGACGATATCAATCCCGGGGAGAATGTCTTGGTTGTGGCACATTCCTCGATGCAGTTCTGGCTGGAAAAGCAATTCCCGGAATTGGAAGGGCAGGAAATCGCGAATTTGAGCGTGACAGTGATCAAGGTCAGCCATGGAAAGATGGAGTTGGTGGAGTATAATCAGGTGATGTATTAGGGGGAGAAGATTGCTATGACAAATGGTGCGAATGGTGCGGAACTTATTACATTGATTAACACAGGTTTGACGTTCATAACGGTAGTTACGAGTATAGTGTCCTTACATCTTGCAAAGAAGCAAATAAAACAAGAAATAGAACAAAATAGACAGAAGGCGGAAGAACAACAAAAGCAATATTTAGAAGAGAAAAGACATATAGAAGAAGTTGATAGACTTCATGAGAAACCATATCTGGTTTTTCAAGAGGCAAGGATTTCTGATGAATCTGATGAAAAAGTAACACGAATAGATTTTATTTTCAAAAACAAGGGGAGAGGTGCCGCGTACGATATTGTTCCGGAACTAGAATGTATGGCAAAAACTGTTGAGGGACAAACAAAGGTTTACCGGTGTGACGCGATACAAGATCCTATTGCAATGGTTGGAGAGCAATTTACAACTATGTGGACATTGGGCTATGAACAGAAATTGGTTGATTTTGCATTTACCATGCCGATAGAATATCAAGATGCCTCAGGAAGAAATTATAGACAGCAATATGAACTAATCTTTCTGGCATCGGGTAGTGCATGTATAAAAAATTTTGCACAACCAGAATTGGTGGATGCGAATGTGTTATTAAATAGAAATTGACTGGTTAAAAAATGGTGTAACAGGAAAATAAAAGTATGTTTAGATATTAAGATGCGATAGTTATCGTGTCTTTTTTGTTACAGTTAATAATGAAAGATAACTCAGTGAGAGAGCCATACGTATTTTCTGTTTAGGAAAAAGAATTGGATGTTTCATAATACCGCTAATGGTGCTACAGCAAGTGCCTTAGTGCATAGCATTTCTGAAACAGCTAAACTGAATAATCTTCGCCGTACTACTACTTTAAATACATACTCACAGAATTACAGAAATTCTGTGATGAACAAGGAAATATAGATTCTACAAAACTGGATGATCTGATGCTTTGGTCAGACAAACTTCTAGAAGAATGTAGAAAACCACGCCGATAAAAAAGCGGCGTTTATTTTAACGTCAGGTGTATGGTTTGACGTTTACATATCAAAGTAAGCAACTGGATTATAATCTGTTATTCCATTTATAACTGGAGCGTCCCTTGTTGCGTAAAGAAAACGAGTTCGATAATGTTCGAAGTTTCGATAGCTGCGTCCGAGCCTTTTTAAGTCTTTAGCTTTAAGTATTCTACTCGATTATGAGAGTGACATCAGGCCTAGATAGGTGCGCGTGTAACTCAGTGATACGATCAGATTCAATAATGTAGCGGCCTTGATTATCGAAGATGAGATAGATGTATTTTGTATATAATGTGTCTGGTGATGAATCTTCTTTGATTAACAATGTAGCCTTCGATGACGATTTTAGTTTCCAGAGATCCAAGAGTCCGATGCCGGAGCCACCATCGTTCAGATGCTGAGAACATTTTTCTATACCTAAATGTTCTAAGACTACGGCAGGAAAAGGCATGCCACTATCAGAAAGGCAAATGCTAGGGACGGATTTTGTTGCGGATAATGCAATGTGAATATAGCGAGATTCACAGGGAACCGTTGCAATAAGTGCATTTTGTCCCAAATCAGCAAGAAGGTGTGCGATTTGTTCCTCATCCAGATATGGCATTATGTAGTCGAAAAAGTTTGCATCCATAGTGAAAGTCAGTGTAGCCTGTTGCGCACTGGCTTTTCTCTGCAAATAGGATAAGACGGCATTGATCATCATGTGGTCTGAACAGAAGTCGCCTGTAATGGAACCGGAAAGTTCTTGTAGGGACGATTGCCTATGGGAACTCAGAGAAAGTAACTCATTATGTAAATCATTAGCATGGCTAGCCAGTGCGGATGGTGTATACGTGGTGGCTGTTTGACTAAGATCCAAAGCAACACTGGTCATTGCCGTTAATAATTTGTTATCTTTATGAATTATCTGAGCCATTTGCCTGTTATCATTTTGCAGTTGATCAATCTGAGATAATAAGTTATTTCGCTCCGTGTTATATAGGTACTTTTGATAGGATCTTTTTAAACGTATGTGCCACCAAAGAATCAGCGGAAGGATGAGGAGGCAGCCTAATAGTTGACATGTCGAAGCAATAAGAAAAGCATTTTCTGGAATGTAGTGAATATAGAGATCTATACAAAAGATGATAAGAGAAAGAACGGTACCAATATTTAGCGCAAGATCGTGTCTTAGAAAAGGCATTCCGCTTTTGAAACGACGGATAGATAATACTTTATACTCTATGGGTGGTGTGAGTAAACAGATAGTAATGGTAATCAGTGTGAAAGGTGAGTGTGTGTACGATGCTCTGAAAAGAGAAAAGACACAACTTATTATGAAACCAATCAGTGTCATTAGCGCAAGTGAGATACTATAGGAAATAAATCCACCGACAATGGATAGGCGTATATTCTTTACCATAATATAGATATAGCCTAGATAGAGTATAAAAGGCAGAAATGCGTATTGGTTCGGAAAGATGTAGGCAATCAACCATACAAGGAGAGAAAGACTAGCGGATTCTAAGAAGATTTTTTTAAAATCAATTGTGACATGACAGATTTTAGTGGTAGCGTAAAGGCTACAGAGATATAGACTGAGATATTTTAAAAAGATAAGCATAATCATAGTTCCTTATGTTAGTTAAAGGTCAAAAAGTAACAAAAAACAATTTCAAAACCTAATAGGATATTTGGGGTGTAAACGTTATTCTCCACCATAAAGGGAGGTGGAGAACATGTGGGAATGGATTGCTAAAATCATGGCACAGTTTGGCAGACTGTAAAATAATTGCGGATTCTCTGCTATATATCTTGGATTTGATGTAGATAATAGTGGATAAATTCCATAAGTGTGGGACAACCTCGTTCGGCATCAATGTGTGCGGTGTAATAATGTTGCAGATCTTGAGGATCGGCAGAACGCCAAGTGCTTTTTATGGCATTTTGCATAGCACGCTCGGCAGCGTTATCGGTTGTACCATAGCGCTGTGCGAGTCTTTGCTGAACACGTGCAGATGGATCTTTATGTAACATGATGATGGCATCGATTAAGTATTTGTAACCGTGATATTTTGTCTTCATACCAAGATGATCGAACTGTGTTTGGAGATATACTCGCATATTGTGTTCTATGTCAGCAGGGGATTCGGACAAAGCAATGGTGTTTGATGTGGGAATACTTTCGATAGTATCCTGCATCAGACAAATTGTTTTTATGACGTATTCTGCTGAGAAGCCTTCTTGATATTTGGTCAGAATAATATCTGCGCCGTATTTACGTGCTGTAGATAATATGATTTGACTGGTATTATTTGTTGTTACAACAATGCAAGGGCGGTGTCTAAACTGGATCTTTTGTAGTGCAGCAAGATATTCCAGACCATTTCCGCCAGCACCGTTTAAGTTTAATTCCAAATCTAAAATCACAACTTCGGGAAGAAATTCCTGAGTTAAATGTAGTGCGTCGGTAGCATTATTGGTACAGGCACATAATCTCAAATCCTTTTTTTCCTCAATACAGGTCTGTAATTCTATACATGCCTGTTCATCATCTTCTATAATTAAAATATTCATATTTCAATTCCCTCTCGTACAGTAGTTTTATGACTTTATACGGTGATTGTACGTTGCTTTAGATTGAGAAACAACACACAGACGTTGGATTTGCGTGAAAGGGTAAGAAAACTGCACGAAAAGTAACAAAAAGCAATATTTTGACAAACATTAATATGGAGAATAGGGGAGTATAATGGAGAAAAATGTATTTTGGAGGGTAAGAGATGCATATTAATGATGAATTATCTATTAAATCCATGACGGTGAATCAAGTCTATTCTTTGTATGTAGAAAGGAAACTGAAGGTAAATAGGCAGTATCAAAGAAAATTGTGCTGGACAATTGAAGAAAAAAGAAATTTTATAGATACAGTATCTAATGGGTATCCAGTACCATTGTTTTTACTGGCTATTGATGAATGTGGAGTGTATGAGATTATTGATGGCATGCAGAGATTGGATGCATTGTGTACATTTATTGAACAAAAATATGAGTTGCGAGATGGATACTTTAACTTAGAGTCCATGCCGGATACATTACAGTTGAAAAGGAAAGGAGTGTTAAAACAAGGGAGGCAGATATTATCTATAGAAAAATGTAAGGATATAGCGAACTATCCGTTGCCAATCTCTGTTTTTCCGGCGAGGGACAGTAGTATAGAAGAGGTGTTTAAAAGAATAAATTCTACAGGAAAACATCTATCGTCACAGGAGTTACGACAGATAGGTGTGCAGACAGAATATGCAACGTTAGTGAGGCAACTTTCTTCGGAAATGAGGGGGGATTATTCGGAGGATACCTTATTGTTGAATGATATGTCCAACATCTCTCTTAGTAATTATCGTTTAAAATATGCCATTAATGTCAATGATGTTTTTTGGGTAAAAAATGGAATTATTAATGCAAATGAATTGCGGCAATCGAGGGATGAAGAAATTGTTGGTTTTCTTTTGGCAGGTATAATATTGAATGGAGAAGAATTAAAAATCTATAGCACAGGAAATTTTCTGAATAAACTGTATGGTTATTCAAGAAATCCTTTGAATATGGATAAGCCATTTGAAATGACTCAGATAGGCAATGCAATTGATAGGATAGGGGTAGAGCAGATAAAAAAGAACTTTAGAATTGTTATGTCTTGCATTAAAGACACTATTATGTATTCCGACATGTCTTTTCGAACAATTCTTAGTGCTCCAAAATCAATCTCAGACATATCAATTCAATTTCAAATTATTTTTATGGCGATATATAAGATTATGATTCAAGAAGGAAAAAGAGAATATGATCGACAAAGAATTTGCTCCATCCTTATAGAAAATGGTACATATCTGTTGGATGCAGAATCTAAAAGTGGTGTAAAGTTAAATGGAAAAATTGATATGCTATATGGATTATTAGTAGGAACTTTTTGGAAAAAAGAATTTGAGGATCCTGCCGTGGATGATTGGGCTATGCAATGTGTGAATATTCTTAATAGATCGAGAACAGAACAATGTCTGTATGATTTTAAGGTTGGATTGGTTAATGTGGGGGATGATAAGATTAATGAGGATGTTTTAGAAAAAATATTAAAAACTTTAACAGCCATTAATAATTTGGGCGCGAAAAAAACAGGATATGTTTTAGTTGGCATTGGAGATAGTGAAGAAAATGTAAAAAAACTATGTGATTATTATGCAATAGACTATAAGATGGAGGGAGATTTTCCGATAGTGGGTGTGGAGCATGATGCAAATGCTGTGAAATTATCGTTGGATCGTTATTCACACAATATTAAGGAATTGATAAGGAAGAGCAAATCTATACCAGAAGATTATAAGTTGCATCTGTTAACTAACATGAGAACACCTAAATTGTATGGGAAGCAGTTGATTATATTTAAAACATGTTTCAATGATCCGGTTGCTTATCAGGAAGAATTTTATATCAGACAATTTACAGATGTTGCTAAAGTGGAAGGAAATCAAATAGCGTCAGTTATTAAGGGGTTTTATCAGAAATAGTAGTGACATATGTGGAAATATGCAAATATAAACAATAAACATTATTAGTGCTAAGGAGGATGTTAGGATGATGTATGTTCCAATGTTGAAAACAAGAGCGGAGGAAATGCGAGTTGCGAGAGAAATGCATACATGTTTTTCAAGCAATATGGTTCCATTATTTGAAATTATTATCAAATAACAATAAAACGGAGTCATCAATAAATAGTTGCAGAAAGTTATGTAATAAACTAGGTATATATTTAGTTTTTTGTGAGGCTATAACAAATAGTAAAGTTAGAGGGGCATTAACAACTTATAAGGATCATCCAGCAATATATATCAGTGGTCGTTTTAAGTCGCATGCAAATACATGGTTTGCGTTGGTTCATGAACTTGGACACCTTCTGCTTCATTACCATAAGAATGATGTGATTGTATCTTTTGCGGATAATGATAATGTTAAAGAGCAGGAAGCAAATGAATTTGCTCGCAATTTTTTTATAAATTCGGAACATTATAAAGAGTTTTGCAATCAGAGAGATATATGTGCTGATACAATAAAGCAATTTGCTAGACAAGAAGGAACGATTCCTGAAATTGTCGTTGCAAGATTGCAGCATGACAAGAAGATAGGATTTGAGCAATTTAATCATTTGTTATAGATATGACTAATGATCTAATAAGAGTTCACCTAAAATATGCTTAATAGATTTTAAAAATAAACGAAAAACTAGTTTTTGGCGGGAAGGAATTATCTATATACAAAGAAGAAAAATTTCGTATATAGATGCAAACGGATTATGACATAGTTCATTCAATATATAAATATATCTGTGGAATAACTCAGATTGGCTCAGCAGTAATTGGGGAGAGTTTTAAAGGATATATGTGTATTTTGGCGCAAAAGCAGACTTGACAGGAGAGGACGACAGTGACGAAAGAAAGTTGCAAAACCAAAACCAATGAAATCTTAGATCAGAAGGATTTGACACGTTGGTTTGAAATGACACCTACCAAAGAAGAAATGGATGAAACAAATTGGAAAAGTGCCATTTTAGGTTATGTGCTAGTGATATTTGGACAAGTGATCATTATTACAGGGGAATTTTCACTACAGGAGTTGGGCTGGAAAATACTGTATGGAATATTGTTGGGAAGTTCGGTGTGGGCAGTATTTTTTTTAGGGGCAAGAAGAAGTCTAAAGAAGGAGCCGGGTAAGAAACTAAAACCAGTCATTAAATGTATTTTAACAATTACAAAATACTTATGTCTTATTACTGTTATTTTTCTAATGATTGCAGAATGGGCGTTTTCCAGACTGAACTTGACATATACATATAAATACTTGGGGCGTATTTTTACATCGATGTTATATATTTTTAATGTAATGATTGTATGGTGGATTCTTTGTTATGTGGGAACTGCTAAATGGAAATGGTTTTCAGAAATGTCAGACCGTAGCACCAGTTTTTGGTTTTGCTTAGTGCTATTGCTTATTCTCTTGGTTGGAATGAGGATCTTTGCGTGGCGTGTGACGAAAGAACTTCCTGAAGAGAAGCGACTTATTGTGAAAAAAGAATTGATCAAGGAATTGCAAGCGTTAGCAAACATAGGGATTATTGTTTCCTACATATACATTTTTGGCACAGATAGTCAGGGCATACTGCGAGAAGGATATCTACACGCAGTGGAGGTGTGGATCTTGGTGATTGCAATAGATGATTTGACAATCCATCGTGATGTAGATAAAAGCATCATCACATCCTAACGAAAAACACCTCACAAAAGCCGTCTCATTGTATTATGAGACGGCTTTTGTTATAATGAGACACAGTAAGAAATCAGAAATGGAGTTTCGGAATGAAAGAGACAAAAAGAAACTACTGTGTTGCATTAGTAAGCATGGTGGTTATAGCGATACTGTGCTATCGGGCATTTTATTTTCCGGAGAATATGTTCGTCAAGCGCCGCATTGCATTATATGTAGGGTTGGTAGTTCTTGTGGTCTTGGTGCCAGTCTTGATGATCAAGATCTCAGGTCTGAACCGGTGGCTGACACAAGTGATCGATCGCTTTTGTGCATTAGGACACAAGCTGCAGCAGAATAAAAAGGCGGTTCTTTTAGGTGTAGCAGGCACCTTACTGGGAGCCCTTCTTGTATATCCGATCACTTATGCCATATGTCATATGTCGGGAACTGCAATGAACAACCACCGTTATTTGATCGCGCTTGCTATATACGGCACGCTGATCCTTTGTTTTATCATGCGTCGTATTGCTTATGCACGCGCTGATCTCCTAGTCTTTCTGGCGATTATGATCATGGGGACTTGCGCTATTTTCGTGACACTGCGTATTCCGGGGACTGTACCGGACGATGAGACCCATTATCGCCGCACGACGGAGGTTATTGGCTTTTTTACCGGCAGTATTTATGAGGCAGAAGAACAGACCTTGCGTGAATATGTAGGAAATGTGCAGGGACATTTGTATTATGATGAGACATCGTCAGGAGCCTATCTGAAAAGTCTGAACGATTCTTATAAAAAGGGTGAAGTGATCCCTTACGGTGTCACCAGATTATCCTACTATCACATTGCCTATATTGTTCCGGCGTGCGGAATTATGCTGGGACGAGCTCTGGGCTTACCGTATGCATATACCTTTATGATGGGAAAATGGTTCACCTGTCTATGCTATGCGCTTTTAGTCGGGGCAGCAATGCGTCGTGTCAGAAGGGGAAAGGCAGTATTTGCGGCGGTTGGCATGATTCCATCCATGGTCTTTTTGGCGAGTGCCTATAACTACGATTATTGGATCGTTGGATGGACGTTGTTGGGATTTGCAAAATACCTTGCTTTGTATGAAAATGATGAGCCGATCACAACCAGGCAGTTAGCAGATATCATTGTTACAATCATTATAGGAATACTACCAAAGATCGTATATTTCCCATTACTTTTTCCGCTATTATTCTTGCCAAAGGAGCGTTTAAATAAGCGGCAGAAAGTTGTGATCCGTGTTTGCGCGATCATGGTGGTTTTGGGTATATGTGCAGTGCTATTGGCACCGATCGTTACGAATCCGCAGGCATATGCAGATACGCGAGGCGAGGGTGTGATCAGTACCAGCGGACAGATCAGTTATATTATGTCGGATCCGCTTCGGTATATTAAGTTACTGTTTACCTTTGGCTTAGAGTATTTTTCTGCATCTGTTCTGGGAACAAAACTGCAATTCTTCTATTATGTTGGTCAGGGACAGTACTGGGGCATACCGCTGGTAGTTATGATCATGGCGGCATTTTTGGATAGAGACGAAGATAGTCGTATGACGGTAGGAACCCGCATTGCAATCATTATTGGCGCGCTTGGAGGCTATGTGTTGGCTGCAACGGCAATGTATCTGGCATTTACAGAAGTGGGAAGTGACACTATTTTGGGAGTGCAGTCCCGATATGCCTATCCTTTATTAGTGCCATTATTGTATGCCATCGCTCCGAATAAGGTACGGCTGACAGGAAAGAAAGAAAACTGGATGATTGCTCTGGTGCTCTTGATGAGCCTGCCAATGATATGGAATTTGAATACATTAAGTGTTGCTCTTTATTAGTAAAGTAAGAAGTGTGGAAAAGGAGACGATCATTAAAGATGAACAACACATTACTGATCATCCCTGCCTACAATGAGGCAGAGAATATTGAACGTGTCGTGGACAATTTAATAGAAAATTATCCGCAGTTTGACTATGTGGTCATCAATGACGGCAGTCGTGATGATACGCGAAAGATCCTGTATAACAGAGGCTACAATTACCTGGATCTTCCGGTCAATACCGGACTTGCCGGAGCCTTTCGGTGTGGTGTCCGTTATGCGAATGCAAAGGGCTACGATTATGTTGTACAGTTTGACGGCGATGGTCAGCACAGACCGGAGTCAGTTGACAAGATGCTGACAAAAATGCAGGAAACAGATGCAGACATTGTCATCGGTTCGCGTTTTTGTGAGCAGAAAAAGGATCATAGTGCACGTATGATGGGAAGCCGTCTGATCACATCTTTGATCCGTATGCGCACGCATCAGACCATCACAGATCCGACATCCGGACTTCGCATGTATAATAAACGCATGATCAAATTGGTTGGATATGATGTGGCATATACACCGGAACCGGACACTTTGGCATACCTGATCGGATGTGGGGCAAAAGTAGAAGAAGTCCAGGTGGAGATGGATGAGCGCATGTTTGGTACAAGTTATCTCAATCTTTGGAATTCCATCAAATACATGGCAACAGTTGTAATGAATATTATCGTATTGCAATGGGTTCGGAAAAAGGAGGTCTTGTAATGTCAGTTGCTCTTAGAATTTTATTGCTTATTGGCGCGCTTGCAATGCTCATGTTTGTTGTGAAGTCTATCCGCAAGTCGCGTATTCAAATGAAAGATGCCCTGGTATGGATGTTGATCGCACTTTTGATCGCGATATTTGGAATTTTTCCAAGTGTTCCGATGTGGATCGCGGGCATCTTAGGTATCGACTCAGCAGCCAATATGGTATTTTTGATTTTTATTGCCATCTTACTGTTATGTATTTTTTCATTGGCGCTCCGCGTCTCTATGCTCGAGGATAAATGTACGACACTGGCTGGGGAAATTGCGATTCGAACACATCAGGAAGAGGATGAGGAAAAGTAATGGACAAACATAATTTTGTGATTTGTGCCTATAAGGAAAGTCCGTATCTAGAAGAATGTATCCGGTCTTTGAAAAACCAGACGATACAATCACCAATTAAGATGGTGACATCAACACCATGTGTATATATCAAAACATTAGCAGAGAAATATAACCTTCCCCTGTATGTGAATGAGGGCGAGGGAGGGATCGCGCAGGATTGGAATTTCGCTATGTCTCAGTGCGATGCCAAATATATAACGATCGCACATCAGGATGATATCTACGAACCGGCATATGCAGAGAAGATCATAGGTCGGTTAGATCAGGCAGAGCGTCCCTTGATCGCTTTTTCGGGATATGGCGAATTGCGAAATGGTCAGAAAATATGGGCGTCACCCTTGATCAACATAAAGAAGACCATGTTATTACCAATGCGGATCAAAGAATTTTCCGGCAGTAAGTTTATCCGGCGGCGTTGTATGTCATTGGGCAATTCTATTTGCTGTCCGGCAGTCACTTATGCGATGGATAATTTGCAAATGCCGGTATTTCAAGTGGGCTTGAAAAGCAATCTGGACTGGGAGACCTGGGAGCGCATATCGCGGGAACGCGGTGAGTTCTTATACATTCCGGAGCCGCTGATGTTGCACAGACTGCATGAAGAATCGACGACTTCGCAGTTGATCAATGAGCATAAACGTGGTGGAGAAGATCTGGAAATGTTCTTGAAGTTCTGGCCAAGTGGGATCGCGCATTTGATCAACAAGTTTTATGCGAGAGGAGAAAAGTATAATGGATCGTAAGCCGATGGCAACCATTATCATTCCTGTTTATAATGCACAGGCGTATCTGGAAAAGTGTTTAGACAGTGCCTTACAGCAGACCTATGACAATTATGAGATCATATGCGTGAATGATCAAAGCCCGGATGACAGTCAGCGTATTTTGGAAGAATACGGGAAGAAATACTCGGAAAAACTGCATTACATCTGCAATGAAGAAAATATTGGACAGGGCCAGAGCCGGATGCGTGCCATCGCTATGGCAAAGGGCGAGTATATCTTTTTCCTTGATAGTGATGATTATCTGGATCAGGATTATCTGGAAACTTTTATGCGCGAGGTGCAGGAGGAAGACTACGATGTGGTGGTTGCCGGCTTTAAACGTATTATGCCGGATAAAACGGTAGACCACGATATTATAGAGAGTGAATTTACGCGCGTGTGCTACACGGTAGCCTGTTGTAAGATGTACCGAAAAGACTTTATATTACAGCACCGGATAGATTTTACGGATCAACGTATAGGTGAGGATATATTCTTTACCTTATCTTTTTATTGTAGCAAGGCAAGGACAAAATTCATTCATTATTTTGGATATAATTATCTGTATAATCCCAAGTCTACCACGGGGGCATTGCGTTATAACAAACATTTCGAGAGAGTGGCAGCGGATATGTTTGCCCGCTTGATGAACAGATACCCTATGGAGTCGTTGGAGGAAGAACAGCGCTATCTGGTAGAGTATGCTTATGTTTCTACGATGACGGATGCACTTTTACATTATGGACGAGGGGCAAAGCCGGCATTGATGAAAGAAATGCATGCTTTTGTCTTACAGGATATGTACGAAAAATTCCCGGATATAAAGAGCAACCCATATTTTAGGATCCGGGGACTGGAAGGGCCGAGCCTGATGAACAAGATAGGTGTTGCCGTATTTATGGGAAGTATCAGGTTGCATCTGGATGGTGCATTGTGTTGGCTGGTTTCATTGATATAGGTGGAATATGGTTAGTGTAGTGATCCCTGTTTATAATGGGGCAAAGTATATAGAAAAAACGATTCGTACAATTTTAAATAGCACATACCAGAATCTTGAGATCATAGCGGTTGTTGATGGAAGCCCGGATAATAGTCTGGCAGTCTGCCAGAAACTGAGTCAGGAAGACGCCAGGGTAAAGACTTTTTATAAGGACAATGGTGGTATTCCGGATGCGCGTAATTATGGAATAGAAAGAGCCACCGGAGAATATATCTGTGTCTGCGATCAAGATGATCTTGTGCAGCCGGCGATGTATGAACATATGGTGGAACGTCTGGATGCAGAAAAGGCGGATCTGTGTTTTTGCAGTACCGGTCAGATGGTCAATGGCAGTGTAGTTCCATTTGAAAGTTTTGAGGATGCGACATTTACAGAGGATGAGATCCGAACGCAACTTTTATATCCGGTTATTTTTGAAGGCTATGATATACCGGTTGCAATGAGTAGTGTAAACCGTCATCCGAGTATTTGGAAAGCCCTGATACGGAGATCTTTTTATGAGCAGTATCACTTACGTTTTCATGCATATGTGAGTTATGAAGATGATCTCCTCATGATCGTACACCTGTTATCCGTCGCAAAAAAAGTATGTACGGTAAAGTATAGAGGATATCTTTGGTATATCAATATGGCATCGGAGTCTCATGCCAGAAAATATATTGACGATATGGGACAAAAGCAGCGAAAGTGGGTAGATGATATCTGTGCGTCTGTCGCACTGACAGATGCGTCACCGGAGATAAAAAATTACACCCGTCAGGTTACCAACTGCAAGGTGTTTGTAGATGCCATACTCAATCTGTGCAGCCCTTACCGCAGGGAAACATTTTCCGATATCCCTCAATATTATGCACAGAATATCTATTGCTATGATTTTGAGGATGCAATGCAGGTGGCAGGTTATGCGCAGAAAAAGTTTCCTATGCAGCGGTATATCCTACATTCGCTGGCAAAGCATCATACATATCGGAGTTATTTTGTCGCACGGATATTAGTTTTTGCATTGGACAAAGTGCTAAAGAGCAAAATGATGATAAAACTGGATAGTCTCCTGAAAGGAAATGGATGAGATGTCATTACTGAGTAGTGTGCGTAATGCGCTGTATAGCGCTATACAGGCAAAGAAAATAGGTCAACTGCATGGCAGGTTTTGGACGAATGGCAGGGTTTCGATCATTGGCGGCAGGCATATTACTGCCTATGGAAACTTTTTTGTGGGAGATGGCTTTCGTATAGAAGCAGTAGAACAGCATTTAGGCCATCATTACGAGCCACAGATCATCATAGGAAAGAATTTCTCGGCGGGAAATTATGTGCATATCGGAGCCATGAACCGGGTAGAGATCGGTGACGATGTTTTACTTGGTTCCAAGATCTATATTACCGATCATCAGCATGGAAGCACTTCTTATGAGGATATGTCTCTGGCACCGGAGGCGCGGGAACTGTCAAGCAAGGGACCGGTGATCATTGGCGATAAGGTGTGGATTGGAGATAATGCGGTTATCATGGATGGCGTGACGATCGGTCATAATGCCCTTGTCGCAGCAGGAGCGATCGTGACAAAAGATGTTCCGGCATATGCTATCGTGGGCGGTGTGCCGGCGCGGGTATTAAAACAAGTTGGTAAGGATGGAGAAGATTAAATGACAGAGCAAATCAAAGTTTCCTTATGTATACCGACCAATGGTATCGTAAAGTGGGTCAGACCTGTTTTGGATAGTATCTACGCCAGCCGGTGTCGGGAATCAGAATATGAAGTGATCGTTACGGATAATGGCAACGATCCGGAATTTCAGTCCATGATGGAACAATATGCGGCAAGATATCAGAATCTGATCTATAAAAAAACAGATGCAGTCCAGTTTTTGAACCAGATCGAGGCATTCAAATTAGCGCGTGGCAACATGATCAAATTTATCAATCACAGGTATGCGTTAAAGGAAGGTGCTTTGCAATATCTTATTGATTTCTCAGAGAAATATACAGACAAATGTCCGGGCATTTATTTTTTAAATCAGGCGGAAAAACGAAAAGAGACGCAGGCGGTTTATGAAAATTTTGACGCGTATGTGGGGGCATTATCGTATTGGTCCTCCTGGTCGGCGGGTACGACGATCTGGAAAAAAGACTTAGAGGAATTGGACTTTACACAGACATTCAATAAGATGTTTCCGCATACAGATGTGATCTTTTCGGCAAGAAAGAAAGATATGTATATTATTGATAATACAGCACTGCTTACGGATCTGGAGCCGAACGCGTCACAAAAAGGAAAGTACGATCTGTTTGATACTTTTGCAGTAGAGTATGTCA
>OGKG01002342.1_pt1 | contig 20097 bp, 12 predicted proteins | sample 1572201 | NCBI WGS metagenome assembly OGKG01 (sample SAMEA2582146, study PRJEB24529) | metagenome | biome: Human gut stool | place: China | collected 2011 | reverse complement strand
TGGAGCGGTACCTCCGTCTGTAAAAAATTCGCTCGGAAGCTATCGTGATGTTGTGGGCGGCAAGGCAGTGGTAAAGCCCGATGAGATAAAGGCGTATACGGCATATCAGAGTGCGTGTGCCGCTATTGACAAGGCGGATCTGTACAGCGTCAATATAATCGCTGTAGAAAACCGTGACGAAGAAATAGGCGAATCGGTAAAGGGCATTTTACAGCAGTGGCAGGCAAAGCTCGGAATGTATTGCAGTATCTCGTATATCAGCGAAAGCGAATATGACGAGAAGCTGAAAAACGGCGATTATACGCTTGCACTGACACGTCTTAACGGCAGTTATAATTGCCCTGAGGCGTATCTTAACAGCTTTACGGATAACGTGAACAAATACAGTGCTATGAACAGCGATTATTCGAAACTGCTCGAAAAAGCATCACAGGCGAAGGATGAGAAGGCGGAATATGAGCTGTGCAGACAGGCGGAAAAACAGCTTATATCCGACGGCAGATTCATTCCCGTTGCATACGTTACGGAGTATTTTATCAGTACAAAAAACTGCGAAAATATAATTTATGACGCATTTACAGGACAAATTGACTATCGTAATGCGCTGTATTTCGACTGATAATATGACAGCAAAGAGAAAAAATAATAAAAATTACGGGTATTGATTGACTTTTTATTATAGGTATGATAAAATCAATGTAAGCGTTTACAAAGACAAAGGAGGCTAATTTGTATGGAAAATAAAGCAGAATTACAGCCGTACAGCGTCCTTATGTCAGTATACAGCGGTGAAAAGCCTGAGTTTTTCGCTCAGAGCCTTGAAAGCCTGTATACACAGACTTATCCTGCGGATGAGATAGTTGTTGTATGTGACGGTGAACTTAACGAACAGCTTGACGGAGTGCTTGAGCAATACAGCGAAAAGTTCGGCGGTAAGCTGAAGATACATCGCCTTGAAAGTCACGGCGGCACTGCAAAATGTGCTAACACAGGACTTGCTATTTGTAAGAATGAATATATAATGAAGATGGATTCCGATGATATATGCCTTGAAAACAGGGCGGAGAAGCAGATGATATATCTTGCACAACACCCTGAGGTGTCAATACTCGGCAGTTATATTCAGGAATTCGACAGCGATACAGGTAATGATATTGCTGTCAGAAGACCGCCGACAGAAAATGAAGCGATAAGAAAATTTGCAAAACGCAGAGCGCCATTCAATAACCAGACGCTTGTATATAAAAAATCGCTTGCACAGTCGATCGGCGGATACTGCGAGGAACTTGAACGCTGTGAAGATTATGACTTTATGGTGCGTATGCTGATTGGCGGTGCAGTAGCTGCAAACATTCCCGAAGTGCTTGTACGCTACAGGGTAACGGCCGGAAATCTGAACCGCAGACGCAACTGGCGTAACACAAAGAGCTTTATTGCGGTCAGAAAAAAGATAAGGAAGATGGGATTCTCAGGTTTTATGGATTTCCTTATTCCTTGTGCAAGCCAGATAGTTCTGTTTATCGTACCCGGCTTTGTGACCGGATTTATCTATAAAAAACTGCTCAGAAAATAAGAATGGCCTTTGCAAAAGCAGAGGTCATTCTTATTTTCGGATATACAAATCCCCCGACTTTGAAAATCGGGGGATACGTTTTACTTAGCGGTAGTTACCGCCGCTCTTACATAGTTGCTGTACTTAGTTGAACTGCCGGAGGTCTTATATGCTCTGATTCTGAACGTATAAGTAGTGTTCGCCTTAAGTCCTTTTGCAGTGCAGGTAAGTGTACTGTTGCTCGTTGTCTTTGCTATCTGAGTCCACTTGCCGCCCTTGTACTGTTCGACAATGTAGCCTGTAGCGGTTGTGTTTTTGTTCCACTTCAAAGTAGCGGTCGTTTGGGTAACAGATTCCTTTGTAAAGCCTGTTACATTCGTAACGCTCGGTGCGGATGTTCTCGCAGCAAGTCTTATATAAGCGGTTTCGGTGGTTTTACCGTTTACCGTCTTGTACGTTTTGATGCGGAATGTGTAAGTTGTGCTTGCTTTCAGGTTCTTCGCAGTGTACGAAGTATTGGTGTTTGACGCTGTTTTTGTAAGCTGTACCCACTTACCGCCTGTGTACTGTTCAAGCACATATCCTGTAGCGCATGAATTCCTGTTCCATTTTACAGTAATGCTTGAATCTGTAGAGGATTGCTTTGCAAAGCCCGTAACATTTGCAAGTGTGGTGGTACCCGCAACATTCGAATATAATCCGGTCAACACTGTGTCACCGTATCGGTACGCCCTGATTCTGAATGAGTAGGTCGTTCCGTTTATAAGGCCTTTCTCAGTATAGCTTGTTGTGTCAACAGGAAGCTCTGCTATATTGCACCACGATCCGTTCTTGTATCGTTCAACGAAGTAACCGACTTCACCTTCACATTTATCCCACTGTAACGTAACTGAATTTGTTGTAGCTGATTTTACCTTGAAGTTAGTAACATTTTTAACGACCAGCTTGGAAGTCCTTGCCGCAAAGCGTACATAATCGCTGTAGGCATAGATTCCCTTTTGGGTTTTATACGCCCTTATCCTTAAAGTGTAAACCGTATCCGGTTTCAGATTGTATAAATCGACCGCAGGATATTCACTGTCATTTATCTGTACCCACTTACCGCCTTTGTACTGTTCGGTAATATATCCATCGGCGTCTTCAACTTTATCCCAATTGATGAAAATTTCCGTGGTGGTTGTATGCCTTGCTGTGCAATTGGTAACACTTGCGGGAGGAGTCAGCTTTTCGGGTATCTGTTCCTTCTTGCCGTACTTTATTACAGCATCAACAAAAGCCTTATCATACCAGCCGAGCGTTGAACGGTTGAGGTGACCGTGGCATTCGCCCTTGTCACTGCCATTGAACGCATTGTTATCCCACAGCATACAAGGCACGCCGTATTCGGCGGATTTGCCCATATAATACTGTGCCCACTTTACACGTTCAGCTGCATTGTTTTTGTTGGAGGCACTGGTTTCACCGATTATTGCAGGGATACCTTCATCAATGAAATGCGATTTTATTGTGCTGTACAGATAATCCACTTCATTTTTCAGATCATTCGTAAATTCAGCTGTGCCGTTTGCGTTAAGAGCAAAATTATAAGGTGTATATGCGTGTACCGATACGATAAGACGATTGGGCGTAGAATCATCCGGTAATTTGAAAGTTGGTGTTGTACAGCCGTCTATGGATGCACCGTATCCGGGAACCATTATACATCTGTCGGTATTTTTGCCGCCTGCCGCACGGATAGCATCAACCGCTGTCTGATTGAGTGTGTTTATTACACTGATCGAATCACGAACTGCACTGTTGGGATTATTTACAGGAAACCACCACTCATCGCCTGTGCCGACAAGTCTTGGCTCGTTGAGCGTTTCAAATACAAGATGCTGGTCGTAGTCCTTGAAATACTTTGCTACCTGCGTCCATATTGATTTTACAAATTTCACCGACTGCGTTTTATATGTAGATGAAGGGTAGTAGTACTGTGTGGATGTGTCGTGGTGAATGTTCAGGATAACGTACATATCGTTATCAATGCAGTAGTCTACAACTTCTTTTACTCTTGCAAGCCACTTAGAGTCGATAGTGAAGTTGTCGCCGGTCGTGTGGTTGCCCCACGATACAGGTACTCTTACTGTGTTGAAGCCTTGTGCTTTTACGGCGTCTATCATCGCCTTTGTTGTTTTCGGATTTCCCCATGACGTTTCGCTGTAAAGGCTGTTTCCGCCGCCTGTAGCGTCAAGAGAATTTCCTAAGTTCCAGCCTGTGCCGATGAAGCTTACAAGCTCTGTTGCTGTGTTACCGTTCATCTCTGCCGCTGATGCGACCTGAGTAACACACATCGTCATCAAAGCCGCAATTGCAAAAATTGCTACGGCTGTAATGACAGAAAGGGTTTTCTTTGCTGTTGACATTTTTCTCTCCTTATTCCCGGTAATTTGCCATTATAACATTCCTATTATAATATTCTTTATATCAGAAAGCGGAGCCTGTTTTATGACTGCGCCTTCTTCAAAAGCAACACAGGGCATACCATATACAACGCAGGAATCTTTGTCCTGACCTATCGTATATGCGCCGGATTTTCTCATTTCGGCAAGACCTGAAGCACCGTCACGTCCCATGCCTGTGAGAATTATACCTATAGTTCCTTTTCCTGTAACCTTTGCTACAGAGCTGAACAAAACATCAACAGAAGGGCAGTGCCCCGAAACCTTTTCACCGGGCTTTGAGGTAACATATAACCCACCTGAGTCCCTGTGCACTTCAAGCTGTTCCGAGCCGTGTCCGAGTATTATAAGACCCTGTTGCAGTCTGTCGCCGTTTTCGGCTTCTTTGGCGTTCATCTTGCATATGCGGTCAAGGCGGTCGGCGTACATTTTCGTGAATCCGACAGGCATATGCTGTACTATTACGATAGGCGGAGTATCCGCAGGAAGATCCTGCACAACTTCTATTATGGCGTCTGTACCGCCCGTGCTTGCGCCTATCGCTATCATTTCAATCTTACCGCTGTTGCTGTAAGGTCTGATTATATCGCTCCGCTTGTTTTTCTGCGGCACTGTCGTTTTTTTGAAAAGAATAGCAGGATCGCTGCCGTCCGGCGACTGCATGATTTTATCAAAGTGCGGTTTATCGGCAGATTTACGCTCGTGCGTATTATGAGTGCCGTTATTGATGATAGCTATCAGCTCTTTTTCAAAAGCAACAAGACCCGCCGCACCGCCGCTTGTGTTTTTGATTGCACCAAAAAGCCCGAATCGCTTCGGGTCGGTCAGTATTCTGTCATTATTGGTTATGAGCACCGACGGAACATCGTTCAGTGCCGACGGCAGACGATAATATACATCCGCCATCAGATCGTTTATAACGGCAAAATCATAGTCTGCTTTTTCGGCAGAAAGAGAAAGCTGTTTATAGTCAACTATTTCAGATTTACAGTTATGCAGACTGCGGTCGATGATTGTTTTTGTGACCTGACTTACAGCTGCACTGGTTCCTGTTATAAGTATGCGTAGAGGCAAAACCTCACCTCCGTCTGCGGCATTATGCCGTCATATTGTGCAAAGCCGTTATTTAAGCGGTCTGCGGTAAATAGCAGGTTTAATATATTCATAATCGGTTGAATCTCTCGGAATACTTTCTGCGTGACCGATGAACAGGTATCCGCCCGGTCTTAACACATCGTAAAACCGCTTTACTAAAGCCAGTTTCGTTTCCATTTCAAAATAAATCATTACGTTACGGCAGAAAATCAGATCAAACGGAGCTTTTTTAAAGGGTATCGGCTCCATCAGATTGAACGTGCGGAAAATCACTTCGTTGCGAAGCGCCGGTTTTACCTTACATTTTTCGCTGTCTATCCTGTCAAAATACTTTTCAAGCCAGCCGGGCGGCAGATCCGTAAGTCCGCTTTCCAGATACACTCCGTTCTGAGCGCCTGCAAGCGTTTTCAGCGAAATATCGGTAGCGAGTATCCTTGTATCCCACGAGGATTTTTCACTGCCCAGAAATTCGCTTATGTGCATAGCCGTAGTGTACGCTTCTTCTCCGCTTGAACAGCCTGCACTCCATATACGCATTGTTTTGCTTCTTGCGTTGGTCTGCTTTATAAACGGAAGAACGGTGCTTGTAAGGTAAGTAAAATGCTCCGGTTCACGCATAAAATAAGTATGATTTGTGGTCAGCTTTATAAGCAGACCGTCAAGCTCTTTACCGCTTCTGTCATTCATACAGCAGTCAAGATACTCGTCATAGTTTTTGAATCCTCGCTCAAAGAGCATATTACCGAGTCTGCCCTCGATAAGTGTGCGTTTGTGAGAAAGGTTTATGCCGTAGCGCTCTCTCATGAATGATACCAGACGGTTGAATTCATTATCTGTTATTTTAAGCATTACGGCTCACCTGCCTTACTTCATTTCTTCGCTTGCGTGTTCGTCTATCAGTTTTGAAACGTCAAGGACGAGTTTTATTCCGTCGTTCATTTCAAGAATGGACTTGATAAATTTATTCGAGTTTACACCGGTAAGCTCCGGTGTCTTTGATATATGCTGTTCGGTTACGGGGATAACGTCCGCAACGCTGTCAACGATAAGTCCGACCGATACATCACCTGTCGAAACGATGATTATGCAGGTGCGGTCGTTGAAAGGAATCTCTTCCTTGCCGAATCTGCTTCTTATGTTCACAACAGGAACGATCTTACTGCGGACATTGATTATGCCCTTGATATAAGACGGTACACCGGGTACGGCGGTTATGGGCGGCACTTCAATGATTTCGATGACATCGGGTATTTCAATGCCGTATACCTGCTCGCCGATATAGAAGGTCAGTACCTTAGTTATTTCTGTATTCTGAGGATCTTTCTTTGCGTCCTCCATTGCCTTCTGCGTGTTCAGAAGTTCCTGTAATTTATCATTATAATTCTCTGACAAAGTAAAGCCTCCGTTTCCTTAGCCGATAAGATTGTTGACATCGATTATAAGCGATATTGTGCCGTCGCCCATTACGGTACAGCCCGACAGACCCTCCGCCTTGATATTGTACTGGCTGAGGTATTTCGGGAACGGTTTTACAACCACGGGCTGTTCGCCTATCAGCTTATCTGCAAACAGGCAGACATTCTTTCCGCCGACATCGACAAGAAGCAGGATACCGTCCTCAAGCTTTGTGACCTCTGTAGGCATATTGAACTTTTCGTGCAGACGGAGGATAGGATAGCACACGCCTCTTATCATTATCATTTCGCCCTGCTTTGTATCGTTGAGCAACTGGTTGTTTGCAACCATAAGGCTTTCCTTGATAGATGAGATCGGCACTGTGAATATCGTAGAACCGACTTTCAGCTTCATACCCTCGACTATCGCAAGTGTGAGCGGTATTCTGATTATAAAGCTTGAACCCTTGCCCTCTTCGCTTTCAACGGTAAGTGTACCACCGCACTGTTCAATATTACTGCGTACAACGTCCATACCTACGCCTCTGCCGCTGTATTCCGTAACCGTATCATTGGTCGAGAAGCCGGGCAGGAGAATCATGTTCTGGATTTCCTTCGTTGTATATTCGCTTTCGGGCTTTGTAAGAAGTCCGTTTTCCTTTGCCTTTTCAAGAACCTTTTCGCAGTTGATGCCTGCACCGTCATCTGAAACGGTGATGATAACTTCACCTGCGGAGTGCTTTGCAGACAGCTTTACAGTACCCTTTTCGGGCTTGCCCTCGGCAATACGGACATTTACATCGTCCTCTATGCCGTGATCCATACAGTTTCTTACAAGGTGCATAAGAGGATCGTTCAGGTTGTCTACTATGCTCTTGTCAACCTCGGTCGTTTCACCTTCAAGAACAAGCTCTGCTTCCTTGTTCAGCTTTATCTTCATATCACGGACAATTCTGCCCATCTTCTGAAATACGCCTGCAAGGGGTACCATTCTGATAGACATTACAGTATCCTGAAGCTCGTCTGTCAGCTTTCTGAGTTGTCTTGCCGCCTTTGAGAAGCTCTCAAGCTCAAGACCCTCAAGATCCGGGTTTGCTATTACCATTGACTCGGTCGTTATGATTTCACCGACAATATCGTGCAGTGTGTCAAGCTTTGACAAATTTACGCTGATAAGGCTCTGCTTCTGACCGCCGTTAGCCTTTTTAATGTCCTCCTGAGCCTTTGTGACCGCACTCTTTGCGGCAGGCTTTGCAGGAGCAGGCTGAGCCTGCGGCTTTTCCTCCGTCTTTGCAGGGGCGGCAACGGGGGCAGCCTCTTTAACCGGTGCGGGAGCAGGCTTTTCTTCGGCAGGTGCCGCAGACGGTGTGTCTATTATTTCGTAAGACTCAACGTTGACTGCACCTTCTATAGCTTTAATTACCGTATCATTATCTCCGTCAAAGCCCTTGAAGGTCACAAGGAAACCGTTCTCGACAATATCCTTTGCCGTATCCGCATTGGATTCAACATCGGGAGGAGTACAGCTGATAACTTCGGCAACATCCTTTATTTTTGTCAGCAGAAGGAAAGCACGGAGGTTCTCCATCTTACAGCCGTCCTCGAAGAATACACGGACGGTCATGCTTCCCTCAACGTTGCTTCCTGCAGGAGCGGCAGATGCTTCCTGCTTTGCCGCAGGAGCGCTTTCAGCAGGAGCGGCACCGCTTTCCATTGCTTTTAATCTTTCCGTTGCGTCTTCGAGCTTTTTGAACGTTTCCGAGAAGTCGGTAGGCGTATAGTCGTCATCCCCCGAATTCTGTATATACTCGATTTCAGCCTTGTATAGATCGGAAACCTCAAATATAAGTTCATATACAAAATGTGCGTCCTTCGCAATTTCGGGCTTCTCCCTTATTACAAAGAACATATCCTCGCCCTTGTGCGCAAGATGCTGGAGATTTTCAAATCCCATCATCGCAGACGAGCCTTTGATTGTGTGCATTATTCTGAATATCTCGTTGATATCCTCCTGCGAGAATACATTTGCATCCTCTGTTCTGAGAAGAATTTCATCGAGCTGTTCAAGCAACGTATTGGTTTCAAATATGTACATTTCGAGCATGGATTCCATGCCGGGTTCAACCTTTGCCATATACAAAACCGCCTTTCCCTGATTTTTTTATTTTGCAATCGTAAGATTGATATTGATAAATCCCTTGAAATGTGCTAAACTTAAAGTCAAGCAATGCGATGCACGGCTTTAAAATGTGCATCTGAAAGGAAATATATATGCCCAACATTCCACAGATTACGGCTCCTGTTTCCAACAGTAAGAGCTATTCGTTCACTAACCGGCAGTATGACGGTAATATAGAACCGTTTGATATGGTCGAGCTTGCTCAGCCTATCAAAGCATCTACGGCGCAGGATAACGATTCCGCCGCCGCTATGATGATGGGCAGAAAGAATCTCGCTCCGCTTACTGTTCAGATAAAAGATCCCACTATGGCGGTCGAAACGCTCAAGAACCTGTTAAGCTCAGATCTGCTCGAGCAGACGATGATCAACGGTTACACAGAGCTTTACGACGATATGGATGAGCTTATCAAGAGCTTTTATCTTGCTCCCGAAAAGCTGGTCCGTGAGATTCAGAACCAGGAAAAGCAGAACACGATGTTCAGCGGTGATGAGTTTTACAAGCTGCTCCACGGTATCCTGAAGACCACCACAAGCCCCGATATAAAAGAAAGTATCGGTCAGCTACTGAAAGCACTCAACTATTCGTCAAACAAGCAGGAGATACTTAATGCACTCGGTGCAAATCTCAAATTCCTGTCCGAATATTTTTCACCGAACGAGTCGCTCTCCCGCAAGCTCTCCGATTTGTCTTCACAATGGAAGAGCAGTAGTGCGGCTGATATGTTCGAGCCGCTCAAGAGTGAAACGCTCGCACTGCTGAAGGACGTTTCCGCAAGTCTTCTGAACGATGAAAGAACACAGACGTTCATTCCGCTCATAATACATAATCTTTCACGCTACAATACCAACAACGGTATGCTCAAGGAGAGCTTTGCAAATCTCCTTGCATATATTCCGTCGGATGATATGCGTAGGGAGCTGTCTGTTGCATTTGGAAATCTTCTTAAAAAGATTTTCAGCAAAAAACAGCTCAGCGAGATGTCGGATATTCCTGATAGTTATAATAATACACTAAATCAGTCCGAAAATCAAGACTATTTAAGCATTTTTGACAATAAAGCTGAAAAATTATCTCTGTCTTTGTTCATTAAGTCACATTTATCCGATGAAAGCTATCTTGCGGAGCTGGATTTATCCAGGGATAAGCTGGAATTTCTGACATCTCCGTTTGATGAAGGAAAACAATCCGGATTGCAGACACTTAAGAATATAATAATGGCAATGCTGACAGGCACTGACAGCCGACAGATTATTCCTGCGGTACATCGTGATTTTCAGGGAATCAAGGATATGGCGGCACTTGTTGACTACCTCAATGAGATTCTCCGTGAAATGCCGGATATACCTCAGCGTGACACGCTTTTTGAGTTTTTCACCAATATAGTAAATGAGATGGCACAGCGTAAGGAACTGCCGCCTTCGAGCAATATCCCTTCTGCACCGTCTACTCTTGATAAGCTGACCGATTTTATCGGTAAGAATATAAATCACGAGGCTATTCAGTCGCTGGACGATTTCAATGCGTCAAATCTTCTGCAGAGCCTTCTCAATGCGCCGGGTGTATTCACGCCTCTTGCACACTATATCCTGCCGTTGCAGATTGAGGATACAAAGGCATTCGGCGAGCTGTGGGTCGATAATGACGAGAACAACCCTAACAACACGCCTGTCGGACAGAAGAATTATCACTTGTTCCTGACATTTGACGTTGAATCTATAGGACGTTTTGAGGTTGATATGTACGCACTGGGCGAAAACATCAATCTGTCGCTTCTTTATCCCGAAAAGTTCGGCTTCAAGATAAAAAAGCTTAGCGATAAGATTGACCTTATAATAAGGAATATCGGCTATAAGCCCGCAAAATTTGAAACTGCGGTGCTGAGAAAGCCTCATGTGCTGACAGAGGTTTTCCCGAAAATAATTGACAGGAGGAAGGGTCTTAATGTCCAAGCGTAATTTAGGAAAGCAGGCTGCGGCGGCGCTTAAGTACAATCCCGACCTTAACTATGCTCCGGTCGTGGTAGCGTCCGGCCTTGGCGAGCTTGCGAAGAAGATTATAAATATCGCAGACGAGAACGGCGTTCCCGTTTACCGTGACGACAGCACGGCGGCACTTCTTGTAATGCTCAACAGCGGTGAAACGATACCGGTCGAGCTGTACAGAATTATTGCGGCTATCTATGCGGAGGTCGTTTACTCCGCCAATGATATGAAAAAAGGCAAATAAGCCAAATACAAAAGAAAGAAGAAAAAAGAAATGGTAAAGACAAAAAATCTCACATTAATGGTTACGGCGGCTGTGCTTGCCGCACTTACCTGTGTTGCGACAATGGTGGTACAGATACCTATGCCGCTCACAAAGGGCTATGTAAATCTCGGTGATGTAATGGTACTTACATCGGTATGGCTTATCGGCTCGCCGTGGGGAGTTGCGGCGGCAGGCATAGGCTCTGCGATGGCGGATCTGCTTACAGGTTATGCTTATTATGCGCCTGCAACGCTGATAATCAAGGCACTTATGGCAGTAGCAGCATTCTACATTGCAAAGTGCTTTATGAACGGCTCTTATTTCAAGTCGCTTGTCGGCAAGGTAATCGGCGGCGCTGTGGCAGAAATAATTATGGTAGCAGGCTACTTCGTTTATGCTATTATACTTTACGGTAATGTGGCAACAGCGGCGGCAGGCATTTTCGGAAACGCAATACAGGGCGCTGTAGGGCTTATAGCAGGTGTGCTTCTGACAGTTGCGCTTGAAAAAGCAGGAACGAAGAAATTGCTCGGTTTTGATAAGTAATCATTCTTTATAGTCAGGCGGCGAAGGTAATTATACCATTCGCCGCCATTTTTTGACCATTCGTGCCATATTTGTTGAAATTCTCTTTATGGAATGTTACAATTGTATGATAGATAAGTAATGTATATCATTACTTGAAATTTTCAGATTAGGAGAGACGAATGAAAAGAAAATTTTCAACCAGAATCATAGCCGGCATAGCAACATCTGCCGTGCTTGCAGTCGGATCGCTGTCCTTTACGGCGATAAACGCAATTGCCGATGAAGCGGTGAGTTATTACGGACTGTCTGCAGATGGTACGGTTATAAGCGGAACGGTAACTGATTATACAAAGATAGCTTCATCCGATACTGCATGGGGCATTGCCGGTAAAGAAACGTGGTATGTGGCTGACGGTATCGTTAATATCATCACAACAACCTATGATTATGACAACAATAAAAATGTATATAATCCTGTAGAAATTAAAGGAAATGTAAATGTCATACTCAAGAACAATGCAGAGGTAAGTGTAGTGAACGGCATTGCCGGCACAGATGCAACAATAACTTTTTATAGTGAGAGTGAAAGTGCAAGCGGTGTTATTGGCCTTATCGGAGCGTACGGCGATGATGGCAAAAATGGTCAAACAGAAAGTTTTGAAAGTACCACACCGGGAGAATCCGGTGAAAACGGACTTGTTGCAGTAGATGTCGCTTCGCTTACCGTTGCGGGCGGTACAATAACAATAATCGGTGGCGACGGCGGCGATGGCGGTAGAGGCGGCTTTTATACTGCCACCGGTGTCTATGGTGTTGGCGGCGACGGCGGTAACGGCGGTGCGGCTATAACCGATAATACAAAGGTGTATCTTAATGGCGGCAGACTTAACGTTACAGCCGGCAGAGGCGGAAACCCCGGTACAAATACCAATGTACCGTCTGAACAGCAGGATAATTATAAAGGCAAGCCGGGAAGTGACGGAACATCGGTAAGCGGAATATACGCCGTAAACGGTACTCTCAATGTCAATAAGCTCGATGATTCCGATACAGGCGATACTTCGGGCGATTTTAAGCTCCTGTCTGTGAACGGTTACGAAAATGCAAAGCTCGATATAATCGGTCACGGAACGGCGAAGGTAGCTGACGGCACTGTTTTTAAAACCTACGGCGACATTTCCGTAGCAGGTACTCTGTCTGTCGATAACGGTACGATACTCACAAACGGCAGTATCACAAAAGCCGACAGTGCGGCACAGATAACAAAGACGAACGGCGGCATTATCCGCAGGTTCACACCTGCTTACGGTGCCGGATATACGCTGGATTATGCAGGCGGTAAGTGCATTGCGGAAACCGGCTATAAAATAAAGCTGTCGGACGGAAATACTTTAATCAATATTGCCGATGCCAACACAATAGTATCGGAATCAAACAGACTTAATATTGTCCGCAGCGGTGACGGCGAAATAATAGATGACAGCGAGCCACGCACAAATGTAATGCCCTATTGCATAAAGGCGAATAATACGAATGAAACAACCGTAACGGACGGAAATGTCTTTGCTATGAGAGGAGTTTCTTCAAGGCTTGTTTTTGCTCTGAACGATCCCGATGAATACCGTTTCTCAGGCGTTAAGGTAACAGATATTGACGGTAATGCGATACCTGACAATATGTACACGTTTGACAGCACGACAGGCGAGTTCATAGCACTGTCGGTTGACTGCAACCTTATCGTGACTGCAGACGCAAGTCTTAAAGATGTTGAAATATCTGTAACAGACAGCGAAAACAATCCTGTGTCAACTGTCGACATCGGTACAGATTTTGATAACGGCAACCCGACAAAGACAGTATCGCTCAAGCTGAAAGTTACAGAGGGCGGTTTTATAACAAAGTACAGAGTAGTAAAGGAATCGGACCTTAATAAAGCAAGCGGTGCCATAACTGATACTTCTTCGTTCACAGTATCATACACTGCCGGCAATGAATGGGGTACTGCCGATGACGGCTCTTCAAAGCTTGCAAAGGGCGCAACGGCAACATTCACAGTTAAGCCCGACAGCAATTTAGCCGCAGGAACTTATACCGAAGATTTCATCGTTATAACAGACAGAACCGCTTATGCGGATGCGTCTGCAGGCACTCAGGATAAGGCTCTGGCACGTTTCACGCTGACTTATAAGGTTGAACACGAGAGTGACGGTAAACTGTATTATTCCGATCTTACCGGACACTATAATCTTTGTAAGAACTGTCAGACAAAAATCAATAAAGAAAATCATACATTTGATATAAAGACCGCAAACGAGGATACGCTTGCAGTTCCTGCAGATTGCGTAAATCCTGCCAAGTATTTCTATTCGTGCGAATGCGGAGCGCACACGGATGACACAACGCTTGTATTTGAAAACGGTGCTCCAAGCGGTCACAAATTCGGCGAGTGGAAAGAAAGCAAACCTGCAACCTGCACAACAGGCGGTAAGGAAAAGCATATCTGCTCCGTATGCCAATTTGAAGAAGAACGTGACACAGCACCGCTCGGACACGATTGGAATGCCGATTACACAACAGATGTAAAGCCCACTTGCACACAGCCGGGTTCAAAGTCGATTCACTGCTCAAGATGTGATGCGACAAAGGATGTAACAGAGATTGAACCTCTGGGACATGACTGGGAAGATGATTTTACAATAGATGTAAAGCCTACTTGCACACAGCCGGGTTCAAAGTCGATTCATTGCTCAAGATGTGATGCGATAAAGGATGTAACCGAGATCGAACCGACAGGACATTCATTCGGCGAGTGGAAAGTATCAAAAGACTCTACCTGTGTTGCAGGCGGTCAGAAAACAAGAAAATGTGAGATCTGCGGATACACTGAATATGAAGATACCGATATAGACCCGGACGCTCACGAGTGGGAAGAGGATTACACAATAGATAAGGAACCTACCTGCACGACCGAAGGCTCTAAATCAATCCATTGCTCACGCTGTGACGCAACAAAGGATTCAACGGTTATCCCCGTTACAGATCACACCTACGGCGAATGGGAGATAGTAACGCCTTCAACCTGTACTGAAAACGGCGTTAAGAAACACGCTTGTATCCATTGCGGTTTCGAACAGACCGAAATTATAGAGCCGGCGCACGAATGGGAGGATTCCCGTACTGTTGATATTGCACCGTCATGCACTGAGCAAGGTGAGGATTCTGTACATTGCAGAAATTGCGATGAAAGAAAAGATATAAAGGAAATTTCTCCGAAGGGACATGACTGGTCCGAGTGGAAAACTCTCGTTGAGCCGACAATCACATCTGAGGGTAAAGAGTACAGAGCCTGCAACGTTTGCGGCATCAAGGAGGAGAAAGCACTTCCTAAGCTCAGCGGTAAGAAGGAATGGAAACACGATGAGAATAAGCACTGGCACGTTGATGACAATGGCAATATAATCGATGTTGACGACCACGAGTTCAAGTGGGTGGTAGATAAAGAACCCACCGCAACAGAGCCGGGTATAGGCCATTATGAGTGTATAGCTTGTGCGTTTGAAAAAGCTCCCGAAGAATTCGGAAAGAGAAACCCCGAAACAGGTGCATCGTCACTTGCCGCCTGGATTGCGGTAGCGGCTGTTGCCGGCGGAGCAGTTCCTGTAACGTATAAGGCAAGAAAGAGAAAGAATAAGTAAGTAAAAGTATGTTTTTGAAACAAACTTCTAACTCACTACCCCTATCCCCCTGCCCCCTTTCCCCGGGAAAGGGGGATTTTACTGGGGCTACCGCCCCTAGACCCTGTCGGGGGCTACGCCCCTGCGACCCCATTTTCAAAAATTATATAGGTTTATCGACAGTCTGAAAGCAGACGAAAGTCTGCTCTGTATTTTTGCACACAAAAATGCCCTGCAACGTTCTGAATACGTTGCAGGGCAGATTTTATGCGGTTTTAATGTTAAATTCTGAAGTAGTCAACGCCGCCCTTGAACAGAAGCTGTTCCTTGTTGCCGTCAACATTAACGCAGGTGTCAGAGCTGATACGCTCTGTGTGACCCATCTTACCGAGTACACGGCCGTCAGGAGAAATGATACCCTCGATAGCGCACATCGAGCTGTTGGGATTGTATGCAAGCTCCATTGTAGGCTCGCCGTTAAGGTCAACATACTGAGTAGCAATCTGACCGTTTTCGATGAGCTTTGCGATAACCTCATCGCTTGCTACAAAACGTCCTTCGCCGTGCGAGATCGGTATGTTGTAAACCTCGCCCACCTTGCAGTGCATAAGCCACGGTGACTTGTTGGTGCAAATCTTTGTGAGTGCAAGCTGTGACTGGTGTCTGCCTATGGTGTTATATGTAAGCGTGGGGCTTTCGCTTGACAGAGGAACTATCTTGCCGAAAGGCACAAGACCAAGCTTGATAAGAGCCTGGAAGCCGTTGCATATACCAATCATAAGGCCGTCACGGGCATAGAGCATATTCTCTACAGCGTCCTTGATTTTAGGATTGCGGAAGAATGCGTTGATAAATTTAGCCGAGCCTTCGGGTTCGTCACCGCCTGAGAAACCGCCGGGAACAGCTATCATCTGGCTGTTTTCGATTCTCTTTGCAAATTCGTTTACGCTGTCTTCCATATTCTTTGCAGAAAGGTTTCTGATAACGAATATTTCAGCTTCACCGCCGTATCTGTTGAATGCGGCAGCCATATCGTATTCGCAGTTAGTACCGGGGAATACGGGGATAAGTACCTTAGGCTTTGCAATAGTGCCGGGAGCCTTGTTTGTGAGAAGATCACAGCCCTTGTCATAAGCAACCGATACGGGCCTCGGCATTTCGGGGAGCGAATTCTTGAAGATAGGCTCAAGAACAGCGTCATACTTCTTCTCAAGATCTGCAATGTCAAGCTTGACATCGCCTGCCGTAATCGTGTAGTCGCTCACCGTTTCACCGATAAGCTCTGCGCCTTCTATTGCGCCCTTAGCCTCGATGATGAATGCACCATAGTGCAGACCGAACAGCTTTTCATCGTCCATAGCTTTAAGCTTTGCACCGATTCTGTTACCGAGCGACATCTTGAAGATACCTTCTGCAATACCGCCGTGAGCCAAAGTCCATACTGACAGGGCAGTGCCGTCGGCAATTGCCTTTTCTACTGTAGCAAATACCTTCTTGACGCTGTCAAAGTCGGGCATACCGTTTTCATCATATGCAGGTGCAATGTAGTAAATATCACTGCAGGGGAGCTTGAATTCAGCGGAAATTATCTTGTCTGACTTTGCAGTTGAAACTGCGAAAGAAACGAGCGTGGGCGGAACATCTATATGCTCAAATGTACCCGACATTGAGTCCTTGCCGCCTATAGCGCCGCTTGAGAGTGCAATCTGAGCCTTATATGCACCGAGAAGTGCAGCAAAAGGCTTGCCCCAACGCTCAGGATCACCCTGTGTACGTTCAAAATATTCCTGGAATGTGAGCCAGCACTTTTCGCTCTTACCGCCTGCGGCAACTACCTTTGCCATACTCTCGACTACTGCAAGAGCGGCTGCGTGATAGGGTGACTGACGGCTTACGAAAGGATCGAAGCCCCATGCCATTATGGAAGCTGTCTTTGTGTTGCCCGAAAGTACGGGGAGCTTTGCCGCCATAGCCTGTACGGGTGTCTGCTGCGTCTTGCCCGAATAAGGCATAAGTACAGTACCTGCACCGATTGTTGAGTCAAATCGCTGTACAAGACCCTTCTGTGAGCATACATTAAGGTCGGTAACGAGCTTTTCCCATTCTTCCTTAGTGTTGTGTCTGCCTGTAGAATAGCTTACCGTGGGAGCGGGAACATATATATCCGTGTGCTTTTCCGCACCGTTTGAATTTAAGAATTCTCTTGAAATGTCGCAGATAGTCTTGCCGTTCCAGTTCATCTTGAGTCTGGGGTTTTCGGTAACTACCGCAACGGGAGTAGCCTCAAGGTTTTCCTTGCCTGCAAGAGCGATGAACTTGTCAACATCGTTCTTGTCAACTACAACTGCCATTCTTTCCTGCGACTCAGAGATGGCAAGCTCTGTTCCGTCAAGACCGTCATACTTTTTGGGAACTGCGTTGAGGTCGATTTCAAGACCGTCAGCAAGCTCGCCTATGGCTACGGAAACACCGCCTGCACCAAAGTCGTTGCAACGCTTTATCAGCTTTGTTGCGTTCTTGTCACGGAATAATCTCTGGAGTTTTCTTTCTTCGGGAGCGTTACCCTTCTGAACCTCAGCACCGCAGGTTTCGAGCGATTCAACGCTGTGCGACTTTGATGAGCCTGTAGCGCCGCCGCAACCGTCACGGCCTGTTCTGCCGCCGAGCAGGATGATTATGTCACCGGGGACGGGGCGTTCACGGACAACGTTCTCCGCAGGAGCGGCACCTATTACAGCACCTATCTCCATACGCTTAGCCATATATCCGGGGTCGTAGATTTCAGCAACGTGACCTGTTGCAAGACCAATCTGGTTACCGTATGACGAATAGCCCTGTGCGGCTGTTGTTGTTATCTTTCTCGGAGGGAGCTTGCCGGGGATCGTCTTGTCAACAGGGAGCAGGGGATCCGAAGCGCCCGTTACACGCATAGCCTGATAAACGTAAGAACGACCCGAAAGCGGATCTCTTATAGCACCGCCAAGGCAGGTTGCCGCACCACCGAAAGGTTCGATCTCAGTGGGGTGGTTATGTGTTTCGTTCTTGAACATAAGAAGCCACTGCTCGTCCTTGCCGTCAACGTCAACGGTTATTTTTACGGAGCAGGCATTTATTTCTTCGCTCTCGTCAAGGTCGGGGAGAAGACCGTCTTTTTTCAGCTTTCTTACTGCGGCGGTCGCAATATCCATAAGGCAGACAGGCTTTGCGCCTCTGCCAAGCTCCTCCTTGTCGAGCTTGTATTCTTTATAAGTTTCGGCAATGTAGGGAGCGTCAATCTTCGCATTGTCGATTATTGTTCCGAATGTTGTATGACGGCAGTGATCCGACCAGTATGTATCTATCATTCTGATTTCGGTAAGGGTAGGATCTCTCTGCTCCTTCTTGAAATATTCCTGACAGAACTTTATATCGCCAAGATCCATAGCAAGTGCGTACTTCTTGATAAACTGAGCAAGCTCGTCTTCGGAAAGACCGATAAATCCGTCAAGCACGGCTACATCCTTCGGGATATCATACTTTACATCAAGCGTTTCATACTGCTCAAAGCCGCATTCTCTTGCTTCTACGGCATTTATGAGATAGTGCTTTATCTTAGTAAAATCCTCATCTGAAATATCGCCCTTAAGGATATACAGCTTTGCGTATTTAACCGTGGGACGTTCGCCCTGACACAGCATCTGTATACACTGAGCGGCTGAGTCTGCTCTCTGATCGAACTGACCGGGTAAAAACTCGGTTGCGAACATCTTTTCATCAGCCTCAATCTCAGGCAGTGAATAATAAACATCGTCAACAGGCGGTTCTGAGAATACGGTGGGAGTAGCTTTTTCAAAATTCTCCTTTGTGATACCCTCTGCATCGTAACGGTTTACGATACGCACATCCTTGATACCTTTAATCTGAAGTGCGGTTTTAAGGTCTGAGAGAACAGCTTTTCCCTCAACGGCAAACTGCGGTTTCTTTTCCACATAAATGCGATAAACTGACATAAACTTCCTCCGTCGTTTTTTGTGATAGTGCCACAGGCTTTTGCAAGCGTGTAAAGGCACAAAACTATCAATACCTTTTAATTATACTACAATATCTGCCCGATTACAAGCATTTTATTTCTTCTCCGACACAAAAATCACTGCCCGATGCTCCTGTAATTTGTACAGTAATTATATCCTGCCTGTTTGCGTCACTGCCGTATATGCGCACGGGAACGTACTGCGGGGTAAGGCCGTTTGCATATTCTTCGCTTTCCCTGCGCTGAATAAGCACCTTTTCCGTCTTTCCCACGCACGAGCGGAAATATTCCTCTTTCAGCTTTTTTGCAAGGCTGCTCATAGCGTGGTATCTCTTTACGGCAATATCATGTGCAATGTGGTCTGTGCGTCTTGCCGCCGCTGTACCCTCTCTGATCGAGTAGGTAAAAACGTGCATTGCCGCAAAACCGACTTTTTGGGCAAATTCGCAGGATTCTTTGAATTCTTCGTCGGTTTCCCCTGCAAATCCTACCATAATATCGGTAGTTATCGCACAATCCGGAAACGCTTTTCGCAGCCTCAGGACTATATCATAGTATTCATCGGGCGTATAATGCCTGTTCATACGCTTCAATGTAGCACTGCTTCCGGACTGGAGCGACAGGTGAAAATGCGGACAGAGCTTTTTTTGCGCCGCCATTCTTGCTATATCCTCATCTGTCAGCAGCTCCGGCTCAAGTGATGACAAACGTACACGCTCAACTCCGTCCACAGAGCATACCGCCTCTATTGCGTCTGCAAGCCTCAGCCCGATTTCCTGACCGTAGCAGGAAAGGTTGATGCCGACAAGCACCATCTCCTTATGACCGCACGATACCTGAAACCTTACTTCCTCGGTTATATCCTGCAAGGAACGTGACCTTACAGAGCCTCTGGCGGTAGGTATTATGCAGTAACTGCAGAATCTGTCACAGCCGTCCTCAATCTTTATAAACGCTCTCGTCTTGCCCATATCG
>OGKG01002337.1_pt1 | contig 20139 bp, 15 predicted proteins | sample 1572201 | NCBI WGS metagenome assembly OGKG01 (sample SAMEA2582146, study PRJEB24529) | metagenome | biome: Human gut stool | place: China | collected 2011 | reverse complement strand
TGTTGTAGTGGTGGTAGGGAATCCTCTTCGTTCACGAAGAGGAGGATGTCAATTTCTTTGTAGTAAAGCTTTAGGCGCTTAGATGCAAATTTTTTAGGGACAAAACAGCTAAAATCTTCTACTATCTATCGGGCGCCAAGAGATTCCGGATTTAAAAATTTTGGAATACTTGTAGTAATAGAGTAAGAGATGCCGTCCCAGGAATCTTTCAGACCAGAAATTGGCAAAAACAAGATATAGGAATTGGTGGGCAATGCTTTTCTATTTTTCTAATTTCTGCTTGTTGGTAGTAATAGTTTCCGGTTTTCACGGCTCATTCAAAGATCAATTCTCCATCATTAATGAACAATCTACGATTCAGATTACAGCGCCGGACGAAAAAACTCTGTAACCGAACATAAAAGTTTGAAATAAGGGTAAATACTTATATTTATTAATTGATAATGATTCTCAATTAATGTATAGTTCTACTTACTGAATCAAACTTGATTCAACTCCTTGATCGAGGCCAGCCTCGTGGGTAGTTAGTTAATGGGGATTGCCTTAATGAATTAGGCACTTAACCGCAGATGGCTCGAGCCACCTGCGGTGTTTTTTTGCAATCATGCGATTGATTGCGTGAGCCTTCGATTACGCTTTGCCTCCAGACTTCACAAAAAGTCTTCGGAGAACCAAAGATGCCGCAAAAATAACAACCAGAAAAGCTACCACCAGGAAAAGCGCGGAGTGCAGCGAGCTAATTTGTGCCAAATATCCGATGCACGGAGGGACGGAAAGCAAACCCCCGTAAGCAAGAAATGCAACGGTAGAACTGGCCCGCTGAGGAGAGATTCCCGGGATGGAACCGGCTAAACTGAATAACGTCGGAACTACCGGTGCCAAACCGATTCCCAGCAACGCATAGCCGAACAAGCAAAGATAGGCCGATTGTGCGAAAAGAACCGTAAGCATTCCACAAAGGCCAACCACCAACCCTATTCTAATTGGTACGAAAGAGCCAACCTTTTTTCTGATCGGATCTGCAAACAATCTCCCTATAAAACTCATTGCTGAAAAAACTCCGTAAACCAGTGCGCCAAGTGCTATAGGAGCATCTTTTTCTTCAACAATATAAAGAGGTCCCCATTCTGCTACAGAGCCTTCAGAAGAATATGCCAAGAGCGTTAACAGGCCGCAAACAATTACAAAGAACGGAATTTTGCGTTCAGACTCAGGCTTTGCTTCCTTGTCTTCAACTTTTTTGTGATCAGCGAGAAGACCCGGTTTTGAAAAGATCCCAATCGCAACAAATAGCCCCGCGACACAAGGAAAAAAAACTTCCGCTTTGAGTGCCGCAGAAGCCGCAATAGCCGCAATAATGGATAGAACAAGACTTCCGGCGCTGTACAAGGCATGAAACAGATTAAGCGCCTGCTGATTATGTCTTTGTTCAAACAAAATTCCCTGCATATTGACGGCCGCATCGATCAAGCCTACGCCAAGACCAATCGCGCCGAAACACATATATAGCTGTACCGGGCTGGATGCAAAGGCAATGGCACAAACGCAGAGAGAAATCCAAACTGTGCAAAGGAAGATCACCAAAGCTGATTCAAGTTTTTCCAGAATCTTTTTGCTTAAGAGCAAGGAAATCAAAGAAAAGACTCCGAAGAAAAATAGAGCCGTTCCGATTTGTGCATTGGTTGTTTGAGTATGCACCTTGATTGAAGGCATATACGCCATAATGGCTGAATATGTACCGCCGGCAACAAAGAAAAAAGCCATGCAGCTCAGCCGATTTCTTAATTGTTCAGTCATTGAAACACCATCGAAAACGAGGAATACGTCCTCAGGCAGGCGCATTAAAACATGTAAAAAATGAATAGTCAACTTTAGAATTTTTTAAAATTCAATATGTTGCATATAAGCAGCAAACATCGCGGCTAGTCTCTCAGCTTCTCTTTCAACGCCATATTCTTCTTGCAACTTTTTCATTTTTATGCGCAATAAAGTTATTTTTTGGACCTAAACGAAATGGATCTACTCATCTAGCGTTAACCGTTGAACAATCTAAGAGGAGATAAAAATCAACGTTAAACATTGAACATTTACACAAAGCCAGAGGATCTACTATTGCCTTAAACACCGCAATCACAAGGAGTCAACATGAATAAAACAATCTTGGTCTGTGCCGTTTCCTCTTGCCTCATGGCTTTTGCAAATGCTGCCGAATATAAGCTCAGCACTGATGTGCTTGTCATCGGAGCCGGTTCCGCAGGTTTAACAGCTGCCGTGCAAAGTGCCGAAAAAGGAAAGAAAGTCATCCTGCTGGAAAAGAATCCTATGGTTGGCGGCAGTTCTCAATTCGCTGAAGGTCTTTTTGCCGTCGAATCCGAACTAAATCGTCTCAGAAGCGACACCTTGACAAAGGAAGAAGCATTCAAAACCTTGATGGAAAAGCACTTCTACGTTATTGACGGACCAAAAACCAAAGATTATGTAGAAGGCTCCGGTGAAAACATCGCTTGGCTTACCGATCACGGCATCAAATTCGAAGTCGTCAGAATGACGCCGTGGGAAGAGGCCACATGGCATGTCATCAGCGACTACAAAGGAACAAATCACGGTGCCGGACTTATCAAAGGGTTAAAAGACAGTGCGGACAAACTGGGCGTCGATACTAAGACGAGCACTCCCGCTACAGAACTCATTCAGAACGACAAAGGAGACGTCATTGGCGCCAAAGCCGCCAACAAGAAAGGCGATACATACATCATTCAAGCCAAGGCCGTTATCCTAGCCTCCGGCGGTTTTGGTGACGATCCTAAGAAAATCGCTGAATGGGCCCATAGAGATCCGGAAGGCTGGAAGTCTTCGGTCAACATGAACAAAACCGGCGACGGTATTCAAATGGCCTTGAATGCAGGCGCACAGATGGGACCAGTCTCTTTCGTTGGCCATTTAGGAACAGAAGGCAAAGGCATCAAGTTCTTAAGCGACCTCTACACAACTTCTTGGCAACCGTCAGCTCTTTGGGTCAACTCAGACGGCAACCGTTTCGCCAACGAAGACGTCGCCTTCTCTTTCAGCCAAGCGGCCAATGCCATTTATGCACAGCACGGCCATTATGCCTGGAGCATCTTTGATGACTCTCAAGTCAAATACATGATGGACAAAGGCATTGATTCCGGCATTGGCGTATTGGCACCGGTTGGCAAAAAACTTCCTAACCTTCAGAAAGATATCGATGAAGCTTTGGCCGCCGACAGCGACAACTTCAAAGCCGCTGACTCCGTTGAACAATTGGCTAAAGAAATTGGCGTTCCGGAAGCAAATCTAGCCGCCGCGGTTTCTGCCTACAATAAAGGTTGTGAAGTACAGCATGATGGTCAATTCTTTAAGTTGAAGAATTACATGCGTCCGCTTAACACCAAGAAACTCTATGCCATCAAGCTCAAAGCCTACTATTTCAGCTCTTACGGCGGCCTTGTCACCAACAGAAATCATCAAGTTCTGGATAAGAATAACAAACCAATCAAAGGTCTTTATGCCACAGGATTAGAAGTTTCCAACATGGTTGGACCAACATACACAACTTGGTCTTCTGGACACGCCTTTGGATTTGCAGCCTTCTCTGGCAGACACGCTGCACTTCATGCCACAGAAAACATGAAGTAGCCTGATTAACGAATTTGATAGTCGAACCAAAAACCGCAAGGCACTGAACTTTGCGGTTTTTTGCTTAAAAATGAGAGGCTGACGTTACCTATAAGCCTTCATCTTATCGTTCCTCTCGGCTCATGCTTGCGCCCAGCGGACAAATTGTCTTTCTTTGATGGAGAATACCAGGACAATCTTTTTTAGTTCTAGATAGTTTTCTTGCTCGCCGTAGTGTCGAGCTGTGACCTGATCTATAGCTTCCTTCAGTTCTTCATCTGCGGCATGCTCGTCTCTGACTACCTTGAACTCAAAAATCCACAACCTATCACTCGCTTGAACTTCCAAATCGCTTCTGCCATGGGCATTGTGACTCTCAATTTTTGGCTTTAAGCCGGCACCGGCAAAGTACACCTGGACATAGGCCCGCAAAGAAGCCTCATCCTTAACCGGATAACGATGATAGTCGACTGCCAAAAATAATCGATTAAGGATATGGAAGACGGATTCCGGCGACTCTTCTTTCAGCACACGCACAATCGGTCCCGCTCCAACCTGACCTGCAACTCTGCCGCGAAGAAGTTGTTCCAGGTACAGCTGAGCCATCGAGCGTTTTACTTCTTGGTTGGGATAGTCCAGGTAAACCGTGTCTGTATACTTTATTGTCTTAATTGTTAGATATCCTGCCTGTGTCAGAAGACCAAGATCTGACAAGCCTTCTACGTCCGAGGATCCTTCCAAAGAGGCCAACGAAATGGTTTTTTCGCGGCAGTATTCTTCCGGATTCCGAAGAGCATGGGATTTCAAATAACCCAACAATACGGACGGCTTGCCACCGCTTTCGAACCAGTAGTCCAAAAAGCCGCTTTCAGGCTCAGAAAAGAATTTCAACAAGGACCAAGGCGCAAAAACTTTGCTTTTGGCGGTTCTTTCAAAGCAAAATCCATCATATTGGGTAGTCAGCTTCTCCAAAAGTTTTTCTTGTGAGAGGCAAAGTGCATCCGAAGCCTGATCCAAATAGCCTGAAAAATATGTTTGGAGCTCCTCACGGGTATAGCCAAGCAAGCTTCCGAATCGAGGACTTAACGAAATATCATCCAAGTTATTAAGCTCGGAAAAAATATTAGTTTTATTGAATTTTGTAATGCCGGTAATAAAGACGAACCTCAAAATCTGATCATTGGACTTCAATACGGAATAAAACTCGGATAGTACGTTCCTGACAGAGGTAAAAAGCTCCGGATCGAATAAAGAGGATGTTAAAGGAGCATCGTATTCGTCGATTAGCAGGACCAGAGAATTCACCGGCTGAGTCTTCATCCACGCAGACAACTGGCTAAATATTGTGGTGTTATCAGGTTTGTAAGCGAAACCAAATGGTGAAAAGTTATCAACCAGACGATCTCGCAAATCATCCGTAAATTTCTGTAGTCCGAATAGAGGCTTAACCTCAGAAAAATCCAGCCTAACTACATTGTAAGTTTTGTCATCTGTCCAGAGCCGCTCGATATCCAAGCCGTGAAAATCTCTTAAACCATGCTTGAACAAAGACTCAAAAGTTGAAACTAGCAAAGACTTCCCGAATCTTCGAGGCCGGATAAGGAAATATTTCCTTCGTTTAGAGGCTAACGCAAAAACGAGGTTGGTTTTATCGACATAGATCTCGTCCGACATTCGTAAAGCAGCGAAATCAGAGGTTCCAAGCGGTAAGTCTTTCAAGGCCTTTTCTGTCATTTGCCATTCCAAAATTCTTCTTCTTTCCATTCTACTTACACGCCGTACGCCTCGGTTCTTTTTCTTAATTTTGTTTGAGTCGAAGCCTAAAAAATCGGCCTCTCCTAAACCCTATGAACACTTGGGAACTCAAGCAAATTGCTATATAGTTATCAACAGACGGTGTTTATTTAGTCGGGGGTAGATTTGCGCCAAATCGTATTCGGACAACAGTGGATTCACTCGGAGGAGCCTCCGGAAATAAAGGAAATCTTCTTCAAATACGGTGAGAAGAGAAAAATCAAAAAAGGCCAAGAACTCCTCCATGGCGGCCCGTTCGGAGAAATTGGGTACCTTTTGAAAGGTTTGTGCTTCTATCGCTTTTGGGACTGGAACGATAAGGAACATGTATTTGCCTTAATTCTTCCCAAAAGATGTATGGGAGACATCGACGGCGCCTCTTGCACCGTAGCCAATGTCAGCGCTTACGTCGTTAAAGATGGTGAGGCACTGTTCCTGCCCTACGAAATTTGGCACCGAGAAATCACGGCTAATACCCAAATCTTGGACATATTCACTGCCCACATAGTCAAGAAACAAGAAAGCCAGATTGAAGCGCTTCTTGCTTGTTTCACTATGGAAGTTGATATGAGATTGGTATCACTCTTCCAAGCCTTAATCAAAGCCTATTACCCAATCAAAGCCGACGGTTGGAATCCTCTTCCGGTTCAGCTCAACACCGTGATGCTCAGCAAAATTATTTCCTCGAGCCGAACATCTGTCTCTTTACAGCTAAGTGAATGGGCAAACCGAGGACTGGTGAAGAAGGATGGAAAATTCCTGCTTATTCACGGCGCCCTTTTCTCCGATGTCTTTGACTGGTGGGAAAACAGAAAAACAGAGGCAGATAATTTAAGAGGCCGGATTGTCTCCAGCCTCAATAAAGAGATTCCCAACAAGGAATGATAAATTTACCTAACGGCTCCTCCCGCACACTTCAAGCAATCCTTCACGGCTAAAACCGCTTGATTGTCATCGGGCAGTTCAAGTAAAGGACGGCCCGCAAGATCGAATTCTTCCACTTGCTTATCGTAGGGAACCGACCCTATCACGTTGATATGTTCTTTCTCCGCAAACTCTTTAAAGCTTGTCACATCGGACTGGGCTCGATTAAAAACGACGCCTAAGTTTTTGCAAGCCGGAACTAAGCCTTCGTCAACCATCTTTTTGATATGACGTACCGTCTGCAATCCTCTGAAGGAGGTATCAGTCACTAATATCAGCGTATCAATCTTCTCGATTACCTGACGGTTGATTTGCTCTAGCCCGGCTTCGCCGTCAATCAGCACAACATCGAAAGAATGCATGATGTTTTCAATAGCGCCTTTGAGCAAGTCGTTAACAGAGCAGAAGCACCCGATAGTGTTCATACGGCCCATAGCCAAGAAAGAAAACTTCTCATTTTCATCCAAAGCCTGCGCAGTCAAATACTCAACACTGTCAGCCAGTTCTTCTAAATCTTTCTTAGTGCCTTTTTCCGCTTTTTCCAGAACCATTTCACGGATGGAGCCGATAGTGACTTCACTTTCTCGGCCAATGGCGTAGTTGAGACCGAGAGCCGGATCAGCGTCGACCACCAGCAGTTTCCCCGGAACTTCGTTCATCAACACTTTTGTCAGCATTGCAGTGAATGCCGTCTTACCGACGCCGCCCTTCCCGCAAACTGCAATTACTCTTTGCTCACTCATTTTCTTTCTCTTTTCTCTTCAGGGTAAGAATGCGTTCTACCTTACGGACATTGGCGCAAAGTTTTTTATCCGAACACTTCCCGCAATGTCCAAGTACATGACATTCTTTGAAATTGAATCCGCGCTTGTCCCAAACTGCAGCCTTCAAGGCTTCCTGTTGCTTATTCCATTCTTCGGAAGCAATGCGTACCGTGTCAAAGACAGATCCGTTTTCCGTTACAAACAGAATTTGGATTAATGACAGTTCAGTAAATTCCTCTTGCAGCCGGAATAAAAGTACCGATCCTAATTGAAAGAGGTCCATGCCGCCTTCGATAGCTTTCTTGGAAAACCGAAGCCAGATTTTGTTTGCAGAGCCTTTGACCATCACATCCTTGACCTGAAGCTCTCTTTTCAGGTTTTGAATGATTAGGTACAAAAGCTCATCGTTATCCTCGCATCCGACTACGTTAAGCTGCAGTGCCAAAGGCTGACTTCCGCTCAGCTCATTGACGTCCTTTCCTACCAAATAGACCCCGCTGTCAAATTCTGACGGAGACTCAGAAAAGGTCAGGAAAGACTGTTCAGGATTCTCGCCCAAATCAACAGCAGTATTTCCTTTCAGCACAAAGTTAGATCGTGTTGAGAAAGAAGCTTCTTGTTCTTTTGTAATCGGGCAGCCGCCTTTTCTTGCTTGAGCCAGCAGCGAATCCCAAACATTCAGTCTTTCCATGCTATGCCTTCTTTAATGCTTTTTCTTTTGCAAACAATGCTGCGCCTAAAGCTCCGGCAAGCTGAGGATCGCCGTCCATATGGCCAAGCTTCATCTTCAGTCTCTTTTCCAAAGCTTTTTGGAGCGCCTTATTCTGTGCGCAGCCGCCGGTCAGAACCACATCTTCTTCGATCCCGACCTTATAGGCCATGCCGTGAATTCGGCGGGCAATCGATTCATGGATGCCGGCCGCGATATCTGGCAGCGGAACGTCATTGTTAACCAAGGAGATAACTTCCGATTCCGCAAAAACGCTGCACTGCTTAGAAATAGCACAAGGTTTGTCAGACTTTAAAGCCTCAGCAGCCAAATCTTCCAAACTTAAATCCAACACACGGCCCATCACTTCAAAGAATCTGCCAGTACCAGCCGAGCATTTGTCATTCATTTGGAATTCCAATACTCGGCCTGTTTCATCAACAGAAATGACTTTGCAGTCCTGACCGCCGATATCGATAATGGTGCGAGTTGTCGGCCGCAAATAGGTTGCTCCCCGGGCATGACAGGAAATCTCGGAGATTTCTTCATTGATGTTTTCAACGGATCCTCGGCCGTAGCCGGTAGCTACCACGTAAGCATCCTTCGGGAAACCCGTTGCCGGATCGACTTCATTAATTCCGGCTTTCTGCATGGCTTCTGCTAAAGCGTGTTCCATTGTCTTCTTCGGACCTCTGGAAGAACGCACGATGGAGCTCCCGAGAATCTTTTCAGATTCATCCATAATGACAACCTTGCCGGTTGTCGAGCCTAAGTCACAACCTATAAACAGCATTTCGCACCTTTCTTATTTCTTGATATCTTCTTTGTTATTTCTTGGCATTCTTCTCGAAGCCGTTGGCACTCAAGAAGTTCGAAATATCGTTCTTAACTTTCTCGATCGGAGTAAAACGTTCATCGAACAAGCTTGTAGTCAAAGTCAGAAGAGGAACCTTCATGTCTTTGCAAACTTTCTTCATGAACTGGTTAATACCGGCCTGATCTTTATGACCCATATGTCCGGAGAACAATACGGCATCAATGTTGTAGTCCTGGATAGCCTGAGTCAAATCGTCAACAACAACGTCAACCCAGCCTCTTCCCTGACGAATCATCGGAACTTCTGCGACATTTCTGCGGGCCAAACCGAAGAGCATAGATTCTTCCGTAGAAGTATCGACCGGAGTGTATGGGCTCAAACCTTGGAAGGAGTTAACCACAACGGCATTCCATTCTTCGGCAAGCCAATTACCGAGTTTTTCGCCCCAGAGCGGATTCAAGTCAGGCCAGAACAATCTGATTTTTTCGTTCATGACCGGGCCTACGCCTTTTTCGACGTTTGCTTTAGCAACATCGCGAACGGCTGCCATCAAACCGGTAGCTCTCGGATCGCCTGCCGGCAAATGCTGAGTTAAAGCCCAGAAAACGTCGCCGATTACAAAGGACGGCATCGGAGCCGGAGATGCCTTCATGTATTCGTTGACTTCTTTCCAAATTTCATACTGTTTATTGGTTTCTTCAACCACTGCTTTGACTTTTTCGAAGTCATACTTAGCGCCGGTATTCTTCTCGATGAAGCCAATCATTTCTTTGAGCTGTTTGGCTACATATTCGAAGTCTTTATCTGTATGACCATAGCTTGGGTCGATGGTATAAACAGGAACGCCCTTCAAGAATTCGGAACGGGCAAATGCCTGGTGAAGCATCAGTTGGCCATCGCATGGTTCAGCCATAGCAACGAAGCAATCGGGACGCGGATGAAGTCTGTTTTCCATGGAATAGACGGCATATCTAACCAAAGAGCACATCTTGTCGTCCAAATTGAACTTGTCGCATTCTTTAGCGTCGGCATAATCAGTCAAGCCAAGATGAAACATCAAATCGAAAACCGGGTTGTAATAAACCACACCCATACCCGCGAGGATTTCCTGGCAGTTGCCGTACCAAGTGCACATCAAAGGCTTCTTGTTTTCGAAAGCGTCAATCATTTTTTCGTTGTGATCTTTCATTAACTGGACCACAGCGATCTGAACCGGATTTCTTTGTTCTTCCGGAAGAGACTCGAAGAACTTCAACACACCTTCTAATCTGTCTCTGTATTCTTTGGTTCTTTCGACACCGGTTAATTGGGATAAATCAGCCATTATTCTTCTCCTGGATTAGAGGTTCTTTTGAGATTTCAGACTTTCAACAAAGGCCTGAACACGAGTTCTAATCTGTCCTTGGGAATCCGGGACATAATCGACTTCTAATTCAAGACCGGGGATACCTTTTTCTGCCAAATATCCGCGCATGAGGTACTGCTCAAAAGCCCACATATCGCACATGTAAATGCGTGAGGAAATAACCCCGTCAACTTTATAATCTTCAACTAGCTTACCAAGCCGGTCAAGTCTTTCATCTTGAGTGTGCATTTGACGGGTAGCGGCCGGCATTTCATCGAAGTAATAATCGATGATGGCGTCCAACGGAGCCTTTTCTTCATCAATCAAGACTGCGGAAGAACGGCTGCCGAAACCGAGGTTATCTACGACAATTTGTCCGCCTTGGTTTTCCAAGATTTCAAAAAATTCCTGACTGTCAGCATGACCGCCTGTATAGAGGAGACGAATAGCAGGTTTGTACTGCGGTCCTTGTGCTTTAAGTTCGGCAATAAGTTCTTTAAGCAATTCGTTGTAGTCTTCCAAAGGCATAGAGATGCCGGCCATCATCACGGCAATTAATTCAGAGCCCTTGAGATAAACCTCATCGCCTTTTTGCATTTCATAAAGTTCCGCCTGAAGGCGGCGTGTTTCATTATGAAGCTTGATGGCTTTTCTGAGGTCCTCGTCAGTAATCTTGACGCCGAACTTTTCTTCGGTAGCTTTGATGTATTTTTCGATTTCTTCTCTATAGAAGGCCTTAGCGAGATCTCCGCGCTTCTTAGGAATATAGATGAAGTGATAAACAGGATTTCCGGGGACGGTCAGCCAGTTATCATAAATACGGCGAGCATGGTCGCAGCTGTTATAAAAGACTGCGCCGTCAAGAAAATCGAGTTGGTCATTCAAGATTTGGTTGTAAGTATGACGAACATAATTACAAGCTAAATTGCGGAAAAATGCATCAGCGTATTCCGTTCCGTCGGAACCTGTTCCGCGAATGAAATATGGAACTGCACCTGCAGCCGTAATAATTTCAAGCGGAGTTTCCTGATATAAAAAACCGACGACTTTCTTGCCGTTTTCTTTTGCTTTCTGAAGAATAGGATTATTTAAGGCCGTGGCAGCTTCCATCAATGGCTTTAGAGCTTTAGGTCTGTCTACATTTTGCATTGACGCTCTCCTTGAGATGAGGCTAATTAGATTTGTAAGCTTTTAACAAGCTACTATCCAATATAAAGCACACGTCTGAAAAACTCTGTTAACTGACTAACACTACTTTTTTCCTTCAGGAAAAACCCCGTTTAGCGTAAAAAACTCCGACTGCGTTAAGGCCGGCTTCTTAATTTCCATAATTTTTCAATAGGTGCTAACTATGCTGCAAAAAAGCTCTGATGTCTCTAGGAAAACAGACAGAGGGAATGCGCCGTCCTTCTTTTTCGTCGATAATAAAAAGCCTCCCAAAAAGAAAGACGGAGAACAAAAGTGAATAAGCACTTTCAATATATAAGCGACTCTCCCATCATCTCTATCACTCACTACAAGTTTTCAAGCTTACAGCATTAAAGCTGACACCTATATCTAATTTGCTTTTCTTTTCCACCTAGACAACAGGTGGGTCATTAAGTAGAATTTCTTCAAAACTTTGGTTTAAATCTCACGAGAAAAATTTTTCTTACTCTTTGAATAATATGAACAGTAAAACTAGAAAAGAACAAGCACTAGAGTACATTCGGCATGCGCGTCTCATGGATGACAGCTTTTTCGAACTGTGCTTCCGAGGTAATCCAAAGTACATCGAAACCGTTATCAACGGCATTTTCAAGCAACTCAATATTCCAGAAGTAAAGATTCAAGAAATTTTCACTCAGGAACGGTACCTTACCGTTGAAAACAGAAATGCATGCCTTGACGCAGTCGCTACAGATGAAAATGGAAACTTAATTAATATCGAAGTACAAAGAGCCAAAAGACGGTGTCTTTATCGAAGAGCGCGCTATCACAGTTCTTTGCTGGATACAAATAATCTCACAAGCGGAGAAGATTTTGCCAAACTTCCGGATACCTATGTTATCTTTATCCTGGAATATGACCTGAAAAAACAAGGCCTTCCCGCCTATCAGGTAAAAAGAGCTTTTTTAGAGGACAATTCGGATTTTGATGACGGAACCAGATTCATTTTTGTTAATGGAACTTACCGTGGCAACGATCCCATTGGAGAGCTGATGAGCGATTTCAATGCGAAAGGAGCAGAACAGATGAAAAATGCGATATTGAAAGAACGAGTTGAATTTTTCAAAGAAACTGAGGAAGGAGTAAGAGAAATGAAAGGCATCGAACAGGTCATAGCAGAAAGAGAAGCGTTAAAAAAAGCCATTGAAATTGCAAAAAATTTCCTTAAAATCGGCAACGTCCCGCTGGAATCCATCGCTCAGGCTACAGGATTACCTTTGGAGGAAGTCAAAACTCTCCAAAAATCACTTGTTACCTCCGAATAAGATATGTCTCTTTCAAAATCTTCTATTTCCCAACACTTTTTCTGCAAAGATTCCTTAATTTTCTATCTATGAGAGAGTCCTTGGGATGAAGGTAAGCAAGAAGTCGGAAGAAGTAGCGGATCTGATGCCGTTACTTATCTTCGTATCGAACAACTTGTCCCTCAAGAAAGACCCATCCTGAAAATCTCAAAACTTCTGAGTAGCGTTAACTATTTAACAGTTTTTGTCTCCAAGCTGAGGAACAATGAATTATCTGTTTTCCATCTAACACAGTCGAAAAATAAGAAAGTGGAAAATAAGAACTATGACTACTCAAACCAAGGAGTTAAAAATGAAATTAAAGACTCTTGCATTACTTTGTTCCTCCGCAATTTGCTCTGTTGCATTTGCCGGCAATGTTGAAATCTATGGCGCAGTTGACGAATATGTAGCCGTCAACGCTACAGGCGGGGAATGGAAAACAGCTATTAAGAGCGGCGGTCTCACCGCTTCCCACTGGGGCATTAAAGGAACCGAAGATCTTGGCAACGGCGTAGAAGTTTTCTTCAATTTAGATAACGCTTTCTTAGCTGATAACGGCAGCGCAACATTCGGAAATGACGGAAAAGCATTCAGCCGTGAAGCTAACGTCGGTGTCCGTGGCAAATACGGTCAATTGTCCTTCGGTCGTCAATACACTCCGCACTTCTTAGTATTTGCTATGTTTGACCCGACAGAATTGAGCCTCGGTTCTTCCGACTCTCCTTACTTCTTCCCGGGTTCAGCCGCTGTTACTGGTCAAGACGGCAATTTAGTCCGTGCAGACAACTCCTTGATGTATGTTCTTCCGACACCATTCGGACTTACTAATTTCTTCTATGTCGCTTTAGGCGAACATACGGACGCTGCCGGATCGCAGGACTCCAACAGCAAAGGAAATATTTACAACTACGCAGCTAAGTTTGATCATGGCAACTTCTCCATCATGGGCAGCTACTTATTCCGTAAGTTCAGTCCAAACGGACAACCTGCAAGTTGGAACAACCAGTATTTAAATTTTGCTGCCAGCTATGACTTCGGTGTTACAAAACCTGTTGTCCAATTTACTAAGAAATTCACAAATAACGAAGACGCCTCAGCTAACTTCTGGATGGCTCAGTTAGGAACATCTACTCCTTTGTGGGGTGGCAAATGGATGGTATCTGCATCTTATTTGAAGAATCAGACCGTCGATAAAGCCGATGCTTGGTCTTTGGGCACCAAGTACGCCTATCCTCTGTCTAAACGCACCCGTATTTACGGCGGCGTAGAAGCTGTCTTCAATGATGACAAGGCTGGATATGCCATTGAAGCCGGTCCGGATAGCTCTCTGCACTTCAACTTCTCAGGAGACAATGTCGGTAAAGGCAATGGATACGGTATTCCGGATAACTTGCTCGGCAAGAACTCTGTTGAATTCTTCGTTGGTATCAACCATCAGTTCTAATTTTCTTATAACTTAGACTCAAAACGCCCGTCTAGTGGGCGTTTTGCTTTAATTGCTTCTGATGCGCTTATGCCATCTGAATGGTCTTGTACTCGATACCAAGCTGAGGAAGGAGCTTACCAATAATATCTGCCACACTGATTTTCAAACTGCAGTCATTGGTACAAGGATGACAGTCGACATACTCGGCTTTCAGCACATCTTTGTCAAAGATTAATTGAACGTCTTTTTCTTCGTTATAAAGAAGTCCCAGCAAGGAGACTGCACCAGCGAAAGTATTCAATTTGTTCCGTAAGTCTTCGGCACTGGCAAACGACAAATGACCGCAGCCAATTTGCTTTGCAGCGGCTTTGGAATCAAAACGTTTATTGCTCTCTAAGACAATCAAAAAGAATTTTTTCTTATTCTTTACAAGGAGAGATTTGCAGCATAAAGAGGACAGTCCGGCAGCTATCTTTCTTCCTTCTTCCACCGTCAAAATTGGCGGATGGTCATGAATCTGACAAGGCACTTTTAACTCTTCTAATCGCGCCAACACTTCTTTCTTAGGATCGAAGGTCATTTTTCTAGCTTACCGGTATCATCAGTTTGAAATAGGCTTCCTTTTTATTAGAGGAGAGCACGTCCAAAACATTAAAGCACAAGATGTTGCCGTCAACGGCAAAACCAGAATCACCAATTTCTTTGATTACTGTGCTGACCGCATTGCACTTCGCTTCAAAGTCTCCTCTGCCGTACCAGACAGCAAATTGACCTTTCTTAATTTTTATTTTGGTGCTTACGTCAACCGTATCTTTTAAGAAAAGCAGACCCAAGATCACAAGGCGTCCTTCTTTAGCAGCATTTGAATCCAAAAGGATTCCGAATACAGGGACCGGTACAGGAGAAGTCAAAGTTTTTTCTAGGACTGTACTGTAGTCGGTATCCGAGGAGATTTCCTGAGGTTCTGTTTTGACAAGCAAGAAGCTTTGTTTTGAGTTTTTCTGAACCATTAAAGAATCAAGAGGAGCTTCCACCGCTTCTACTGCCAACTCACCCAGTTCTTTCAGAAAAACTCTTTCTATTTCCAACTTAGAAATTTGATCTTCTATCTTCTCGGAGGCTTGTATCAAAGAACATCCATTCTTTTTATTGGTTCCGGTCTGACAGAGTGCCTCAATTTCCTTTAATGAGGCTCCCGAATCTTTTAAAAAAGAAAGGAAATGGAAGTCCATTAACTTGGAGTAGGAATAATTTCGATAACCGTTCTTTAAAACCTGATCGGGCTTGAGTAAACCAAGCTTGTCGTAATGGAACAGCGTTTCTTTTGTTGTGCTGCAAAGCTTTGCAAACTCTTGAGTCTTAAACATGATTCTGCCAAAGAATAGTGTTGGATTAGAGTTTAACCAACTTCGGTCTGAATTAGGACGCTAAACTTTAGTAAAAGAGCATGGGTCAACAATATTGGAGCCGGGATATACGAAATTTTTAATGCGGGATGGCTCTTATCTGCCTAGGACTCTCAGTTCCGTTCTTCCTTTGTATTTAGACGCCATCAAGCCACAAATACCGACACCTCGTCGAAGTTAGAAAAAGACCATTCTCCGAACGCAAAAAGATTACCGGCAACCAAAGCTTTTTGGAATGCCGGCAAACAACTTACGTTACGTTCTTTTAGGCTCTAGCTCTGAGTAAACTCTTTCAGAATTTAAAACTGCCACTTCAAGCCAACTTGAGCTTCAATCTCTTTGGTATAGTGAGCGCCTTTTTCACGCTCTATGTGTCCGTAAACCTTAAGATTCTTTCTAACTAGCCAATCGGTAGCTAAGCCGTAATACACTCGGTTGCCGGTCAACTTATCGGAAAATCTTTCATCGTTTATATAGACTTTTTGTTTTCCAAGAAACTCATTCTTTACACCGGCGCGAAGATAGACTTGTCCTTTATCCTGACCTTCAGAAGACTTAATATCTCTACCGAGGGCCACGCCTAACCTTCCGGTCAATGAATTGAAATTGCCTTGTTTAACTTTCATTCCGTTCGACAAGGTAAAGTTATCTCCATGGATGCGGTAGTATGCCAGCTGAAGCTGAGGTTCTACGAACCAGGTCTTTTGTACGTTGATAAAAGATTTCTTTCCGACTTCGGCTGAAACACCGACACCCCAGTTCCGATACGTTCCCCGGACTCCGGTGCCGTCAAGCATTGAGGTATTCAACCTTTGGTGATAACGATCAGCACTGAGAATCAAGTCGGCATAACATCCTTTCTCATTGTGCCAAACAGCGTATGCATTCAAACCTTCAGAGTGGGCATCTCCTTTTGCTTTAAAGAAAGCGTCCTTTGTTTTTTGATTGGCACTCGCATATTTGAAATTACCGCCAATTAACCACTCACCCACCGCTGTATCGTATCCGAAGTTAAATCGATAAACGGTAGATTTGAAAGATGTTGACGAAAAACCGGCAATGCGATCTTTTTGAGCACCGACGGATGCCCAAAGACCTTCTCTGACTTCTCCGCGTACGTCCCGACGAATTTCTCCGAGACGTTCTCTTAAGTCGGACAGCTGTCCTTGATAGAAAGCCGTCTGCGAGCCCATACCTGCCATTGCGAAAATCGCTTCAGCCGATGGCGAATACACAGGAAGTGCCGGACCAGGATTATCTGGTGAAGGTTTATCTGGTTTTGGAGGATCCGGAGGAGTGGGATCCGGGGGATCGGGCGTAGGTTCTGGCGGCTCTGGCTCCTCCTCTACAGGCAGACACTCGCCTTCTTTACACGGAGTCAAGTACCAATCTCGCTTATCTTTTTCCGTTTCATTCTGGACATTTGCCAAGCGATAAATCCTGGCTCCTTCATCGATAGCGCGATACTTCTGACCATTAATTTCTTTGGGCTCAAGAAGAAAACTTTCTTCCGGTGTGTCAACGGGAGCTTTGACTAATATTTCACTGTCAGTTCCATTGCCTGTACCGGCCGATTCGATTGAAAGGATACTTTGACCTGTAACTTTATCTTCGACAATAATCTGATCATTAACCTTATTGGCAATGTCTACATCTAAACGGAAGATACCCTTTGTGCTGTCTAATGTACCAAGGGTTACTGTGCCATATGTAGCATTCAAGGATGTGTCTTTTTCTCTAGTTAAATCAACAGTAGAGTTTTCTAATTTAAGGCTTGAGACAGTGGACGAATGATCTTGATTTTCTGCTAGTCCGGTTAGTACATTCCAAGTAGACTCTTTCATGGAAAAAGTTGGTACGCCTCCATCTGCAGAGACCGTCGCGTCCATTATGTGCCCGCTGAAGATAGAGCCGGGTCCAAAGTAAACTTGGTTTTCCCCGCTATCGGAGGCGAACTCAAAACCACCTTGGATTATGGATTTTGTCTTAGATGTTTCAGAGCCGTACAGTAATCTCCCTTGTGTGTCTGTAATAAAGAGAACAGTACCTTCTACTTTTTTTGAAAAGATGTTTAAAGTTGCACCCTCCTCGATATAGGCTGCATGACCCCCTAAAAGAGCGAGTGGATAATAAAGATTTCCATCGTCTCCTTGAATCTTACCTAGACCACGGTGTGGATCCCCTTTCGTTTCAAATAATAGGTAGGAACCTCCGACGTTTGTTTTAGCGTTTTCTCCCAATAATAGAAATGAAATAGGTGCTTTATCGACAAATCCTCTTAAAAGAACCTCCCCATCATTATTTACATTCAAATCAATGGTTGATTTAAGGCGGTCTGTGGCCAATTGGTACACTATTCTCGCCTCGGAAGACAAATCTATCTGTGAAGACTCTATTGAGATGTAAGCCTTATTCGAAGCATTGGAGTTATCCTCAGTTGGAGTAGATTGAATAGCAATGGATCCTAATGGCATATCTCCTAGAAGAGGAAAAATATTCCACGTACTAACAATCTTGGTTGTCTGGTTTTTAATTGTCACCGCAGATGCGTAGGGTTGATAAATTCCACGAGAGACATGTGAGATATCCAGATCTACATCAACAATTGTAACTGTCCATGGAAGTGCAGGATCTATTGCGGCTCCATCAGGGGAAATATCAAAAGAAATCCCCGCATATAGACCGTCAGCCGTGGGGTCTCCTTCAACAATTATTTTGTTAGTTTTGTCCTTTCTATTGCCCCTTCCTGTGATAGTAGTAGTGGTCAGGCATTCATCTATTCCAATTCTTGGAAAGAAGTTAATCCCGGCTCCGAGCCCAGCTGGTAGTGGACTAAAAGTTAAGGCCCAGCCGCCCTCGATGATAACCTCGTCCCCTGAGAGAATGGTTGGTCGCCCCGGGTTTTCCGTTTGGTCAACGAACTTCCAAGCTGCTGTTGAATCAATAACTTTATTAGTCCAATCGATTCCTTGGCTACCCTTCTGTTCCTCTAATTTTTTATTGTTTCGTCATTCAACAGAAAAGTAAGATGTTCAGCCGAGACCGTCTCAGGAAAGAGGGCAACAGCAGCTAAAGCGAATCCTGCAATCAATCCAAGATTTCTGTACAGATCTTGTTGAACCAAGTCGAGGCAATATCCAGGGGAACGTCTGATTCTTAAGAATCGTCGAGCAGAGAATTCTGCTTCCTTCATCGAATCAGTTAACCGCTTATTAAATTTCGTTGGCCATGATGTTAACCGATAGGAAGATAGCGTATACACAGGTGTACGCATAATTTTTACCCTCAGCTTTTTAATTATTTTTAATAATTTTTTCTTTCCCTGTCAGTGGGAAATTTCATTCCACAGGATGTAGCCACAACCTCGTACTATTTACTACATCAGTTAGGCCCCTGTTGAAGACAGAGTATCACTACTTGCTAGAACGGATAACAAGACAAAGAATTCTCAAGTCAAAGTTCGGGGAAATTCATAAATTCAAATCCCCATAAATTGGCAAATGTTTTCCATTACAGGCTTACCCGTGTCCGCTTGGCAGTCATAAAAGCATCAGTCCTCAACAAACTAAGGATGTGAGAAGAATTCCCGAGATGTCCTAATTAGCTAGCAACATTTTTCACAAGAAGCTTGGCTCTTCTCCTTTCTTCTATTAGAGCGGAACCGAACAATCTTTCAAGAATTCGACTTCGGAAATCTTAAAATTCTCCGAGAAATTAATTTCGCACTTTCAAGCACGAAACGCATTTTTTTTTCTGAAGGTTAACACGACTTTTGCCTTTAAATTCGTCTTAGACGATAACAATCGACAAAATCTGCTAGGTTGAATCCAGATTTTTGACAGAAGGAAGGACCAGGCGTCATGGATCGGCAAGGGCAATGCAGCAAAATGCCGCATTGCCCTTTCCTAAAGCGTATTAAGCTGTCCTCCTCAGTCAAGTACCTTTCGCGGCATAAATCCGCTTCCTGTGGCCTGCCGGTCACATCGGAAGCTATTTATTCCACGAGTACTTGACAGAGTCGGCCAGCGCCGCTATTCGAACGCCAGAGCTTGCACTTGACTGTTAAATACACTGTCTGGTCTAAGGAAGCGATGCAGAGCCATTGGTCTGCTGTTTATCTTGGCCGTGAAAGAGTCGACTTGCTCAGCGCTAAAAGGACTGATAGGCGTGCCCTTGGGCATGTATTGACGAATAAGCCCGTTTGTTCTCTCATTGGTTCCTCTTTCCCAAGTGTGATAAGGCTTGGCAAAATAACATTTAGCACTCCAATTTATCGGCGATATGAACGTGCCTTGCAAGCTCTTTGCCGTTGTCAAAAGTAATAGATTTCACCGTTGATTTATAGGGTCCTAGCAGGCCAAGAATAACAGGGGTCAGTTCATCGGATGATTTGCTTTTGGCCTTTCCCATAAAGAGCTTTGCTCAGAGGATCAGCATAACTACTGCGCGGGATAAGCCCAAAAACTATCAATGCACAACTAACAGAGTTTCCTAAACTTTCGAAAGAATATCGAAAAGTTGGTTGGCTACCTAAAACAACACCTCTATCAACAGACGGCCGGACCGCACCCGAAGAACGTCCTGAAACTCTCGACCCACGCTTTAACTTGAGCAACCGCATGCCAACCTCTATGCACTAGGACCAAACAGAGGAAATAAAGACAATAAGAGTGGAATAGAGCTGTAAAGACATGATTTTTACCGTTCTGCAATACCTATACAGACCTAATCATATTTGATTAAATCTGCTGCTTGCTTCCTGCTTCTCCGAAGACGGTTTCACTCGAGTCATTCGACTCGAGCCAGAGCCTTCCTCTCCACAG
>OGKG01002331.1_pt1 | contig 20167 bp, 29 predicted proteins | sample 1572201 | NCBI WGS metagenome assembly OGKG01 (sample SAMEA2582146, study PRJEB24529) | metagenome | biome: Human gut stool | place: China | collected 2011 | reverse complement strand
AGCTTTTTTGTAACACTTTGTTCGATAAATATCTACCTGTAACGAGCCTCCATTGGTGTTAAATAATTATTGTATGAATGAGGGCGAACATAGTTATACCAATTTATGTATTTCATAGTTAGTTCATCCATCATCTCTACATTTGAAAATGAAGTTATGTTATAAAAGTTGCTTTTGAAAGTGTGTTGTGATATAATAATTCCATTGGTCCAAAGTCTATTGAAACAGCTATTTCCCGTTCCATATAAATTCAAATCATAGTTGTGGCGCATATCATAACTGACAGACACCCTAACGAAATACTAATTGTCTGGAAGCTCTATGAGAAAGCCACAAATATGTGAATAGGAGTAATTTATGGTAGAACTATATGTCAATGATATAGAGAATGCTCTAAAGAATAAAAGCTATTTTTCTGCATTAGCTATGTCGCTTGCATTGCCTGATATATGCGGTGCAGCAGAATATCCAAACGAAACATCTACTGCAAAGCGCTATATTGAGTGGTATAATAAGTATCTCGGAGAGTATATGTCAGACGATAGTGGTAATCCGTATCTGAGTGGTGAAATCGTATATAATCTCAGAAATACCTTTCTTCATGCTGGTTCTCCGAATATAGACAGCAACAAGATCAAGGATGAAGCAAACCAGCTCGACAGATTTATGCTGCTTCTTGGAGATGGTACAGAAATGTGTGTGACTTTATTTATTAATACCTCTATTGTTAAGCTGCGTTCTATGATTGTCGATGTTACATATTTATGCAAAACAATATGTGACTGTTCACTTTGGTACTATAAGAACAATACGAATAAATTTCATTTCGATTTTTCGATTGATACGCAGGATCATTTTTTATCCGGTGAGGGTAAGCTACCTTCAGGAGATCCAATCATCGAAGCACTTAATCAAAAGTTAGAACAATCAGGCGATACTCGAAGATTTCAGGAATCTCAGGATCACAATACGGTTGATGCTATTACTGGAGGCTTTAATTATATCTTTTCAAATGAGGAGTTAAAGCAGAAGTTTCTGAACGGCGAGGAGATCAAGTTAGTAAGAACAATGCCACCAACTGACACACCCGTCATTACTTCAAATACTGAGTCAACGGTAAAGAAAGAATCAGCACCTAAGAAAAAAACTGCTTCTCCATCTAAAAAGAAAACTAAGCCAGATAAGAGAGAAGCACAGGTACGCTCTTTCTTCGATCAGCACTTTAAGGAAAAGAAGTATAAGCAGAAAAAAGAGATTATCATTCAGGCAATCCTCAAATCTAAAACTAAACAACAAGTCAACAATGCTCTTATGAAGTCTTTTGCAAGTGAGGAAACAGGAGTGATATACAAACGGCTATCTCCTTTACTCGCTTTGTTGCCAGGCAAATAATCAATGAGCGCCCTCTGATAGTTCAGGGGGCGTTTCCGTTCGTCTGAGGGAGCTGTCAAGCAGAGGTTGGTTCGGCAATGCCGTGTTCCGATTCATACTCCCTGACACGGCGATAGAAAGTGTTAGCCGACAAGCCCATTCTCCGCATAAAGTCACGCCCTGTGATACTCTTGGACTTCCATTCCCCATAAAGCTGACCGAACCTCGTCCAGTCGATTTCGATAGGCTTCCGCCCCATGTACTTTCCCTGCGCCTTAGCGATCTCGATGCCCTCACGCTGTCGCTGTTTGAGCTGCTCACGCTCCAACTGAGAGAGGGCAGCGAACACGGTCAACATTAATTTGCCCATAGGCGTGTCGGTGTCGATATTCTCCTTGTGGCTGATGAGAGTGACACCCTTTTCGGTGAGGGTGTCAATGATGTTCAGCAAGTCTTTTGTGGAGCGTCCTAAACGGCTGATGAGTAGCAAGAAAACAGATTGTGGTATTCATTTCTTTCTCGATGATTATCAGTTTATGAGATTATGGAATAATCCTGAAAGATACATAGATTTGCTTAAAAAATTTAATTGTGTATTATCGCCTGATTTCAGCCTTTACGCTGATTATCCGACAGCGTTGCAGATTTATAATCATTATCGCAAACATTGGCTTGCGGCATATTGGCAGATGTATGGCATTGAGGTAATCCCCACGATATGTTGGAGTAATGAAAAGAGTTTTGAATGGTGTTTTGACGGAGAACCAAAGCATAGCACAGTTGCTGTTTCAAGCATTGGAACTCAAAATAATAAAACGGCAAAAGAGTTATTTTTGAAAGGCTACAACGAAATGATGAAACATTTACAGCCTGAAACAGTCATTTTCTACGGCAAGGTTCCCGAAGAATGTGCAGGAAATATTATCAATATAAAATCGTTTCAGGAAAAAATCAGGGGGCCAAAATAATGGGCGGAAGAGGCTCTTCAAGCGGTATAAGTGATAAGGGCAAGAAGTACGGTACAGAATATAAAGCAGTTGCACAGTTTGGCGAAATAAAAGTTGTTCGTATCAATGGCAATGGTTCTGTAACAGCGCCTATGGAAACAATCACCAAGAACAGGGCTTATGCTACAATTGATAAAAATGGCGATATAAAACATATTACTTTTTATGATACTTATGGTGAACGAGTAAAACAAATTGATGTTAAAGGCAGACCTCACAATGGAATTATGCCCCACGCTCATTTAGGATATGAACATGACGAAATGGGCGATAGACAGTTGACCGATAAAGAACAGTCCTATGTGAATGAACTGTTAAAAAAATGGGAAACAAAGAGAAAACACTTGAATATATAAAAATTAATTGATATAATGATATTGATGCAGGGGATAGTTTAAATAGGAAAACAGTTTTTACAGATTCCGGTGCAACTTCGGAAACCTGCGTTACAAGACAGTACAGAAATGTGCTGTCTTTTCTTTTGCTTATTTTACGAAAGGACGGTGACACCGTGAAAGACAAATTAAACGCAAGACAAAAGAAGTTTTCCGAATATTATGTGCAGAGCGGTAACATCGTTCAGAGTGCGATTAAGGCGGGCTATATCGACAACAAAGAAAAATACACGCTCAGAGAGCATTATGGCTACGGTTATATAAAATACCGTCTGTATAGAGAAAATGGCGATGAGATACCGCCTAATTCAATAGAACAAACGAAATGGATTGACGGCAAGGGTGTCGCCTTTGACGAAAGCATTATGCTTGCTGTGCCTTGTATATTCGGTGACAGTGAACAGTATAATGGCAGAGGAAGCAATATATTTGACGGCAGGACAGATGATTTCGATGCACTCGACGAAGCATGGTCACAGTGGATGGACGCACTCAGGGCGGCTCGTTCAAAGAGCTATATACCGGAATGTCTGTTACCTCGAAATCCTGATACTGGTATGATTATTAAACCTAATGCCTTTGATAACAGATATATTTCAACAAATAACGATATGTCTGAAACAGGCTGTAATAAAATCACTCTCGACCAGCCTAATATCCCACATGAAAGCTACCTGCAAACATACATAACCGCCCTTGACTTATGCTTGCAAGGTATAATTTCACCGTCAACGCTCGGCATTGATGTCAAAAAGATGGACAATGCCGAAGCACAGAGAGAGAAAGAAAAAACTACCCTATATACCAGAGGAAACCTTGTACAGCTTGTGGAAGAATTTATGCCGGAGCTTGTAAAAGCTGTTATCTGTGGTTATCAGATATGGCATGAGCTTGATATTATTCCTCCGACTGTTGCTATAAACTTTGGCGAATATGCTAACCCAAGCTTTGAGGCAGTCGTTGAAACAGTAACAAAGGCAAAGCAAGGCGGTATTATGAGTACTGAAAGCTGTGTTGAGGAGCTTTATGGTGACAGCAAAGATTCTGAATGGAAAGAACAGGAAGTCGCAAGGCTGAAAGCTGAACAGGGCGTGCAGAATATGGATAGCTCGTCTATGGCTGATGATTTGGAGATTTAAAAAAATGTCTGATTACGATATTGGTAAGGCTTTTGAAAAAATCGAAAATGAGCTTATAGCCTCAATGATTAGGAATTTAAGCCGCCATAGAGCCGAAGAATCAAAGCTCGGCATAGAATGGTCACAATGGCAGGTAGAACAGCTCAAGGCACTTGAGGTCTATAAGCGGAAGAATAGCAAGAGATTTACAGTGCAGTATAATTCGATAAATGAGCATATCCGCAGAGCCTTGAATGATTCCTATAACGACGGTGGTACTAAGCAGGAACGACAGATTTTACAAGCTATAAAGCGTGGTTTCAAAGGCAAAGGCAAAAACAAGCCAGCATTTACTGGTGTGGCTGAAACAACAGGAGAGTTTTTCAAGACGAACGAAAGAAAGCTTAATTCTTTGATTAAAGCAACTACTCACGATATGAAAAAGGCTGAAATTGCCGTTCTGCGAATGGCTAATGACCAATACCGCAAGATTATATTCAATGCTCAGGTTATGGCAAATACTGGTGCGGGAACTTATGCAAAAGCTGTTGATATGGCGACAAAGGACTTTCTTTCAGCTGGTATCAACTGCATACAGTACCGAAACGGTAGGCGAGTAAATATCAAGTCCTATGCAGAAATGGCACTGCGGACGGCGAATAAAAGAGCATATCTTCAAGGCGAGGGGGCTAAGCGACAGGAATGGGGAATATATACTGTCATTCTTAACAAGCGTGGAAACCCTTGTCCGTTGTGTGCTCCTTTCGTTGGCAGAGTGTTCATTGATGATGTGTGGAGTGGAGGACCCAAGAACGGCATATCTCCCGTTACAGGCATTAAATATCCGCTTTTGTCAGAGGCTATTAAAAAGGGCTTGTATCACCCGAATTGCAGGGACGCACACACTACATATTTTGAGGGCATAAGCACACCACCAGAAAGCAGCCAATACACCGCCGATGAGCTTGACGAACTTGCGGAGAGATATAACAACGCTCAGAAGCAAAACTACGCTCAGAACGAAGCTGAGCGAATGGAGCGTATGTCTAAGTTTTCCCTCGATAAAGATAATAAAAGAGCTTATGGTGCAAGGGCTGAACAGTGGAGAGGGAAGGCGGATAGTTTTTCTATTTCTAAACTTTCCGATAATGATAAAGCACAATACTATAAACCTATAACCGAAACAAAAGAAATAGAAAGGTTTATAAGAAAAGATAAAGAAATAATTTTGCATAAGACTACATCAGCAAATGATATTTATTTATCTGAGAGAGTAAAAATCAAGCGGAAAGCGTTTCATAAATTTGATACAAATATCAGTGAAGTTTATAAGATGTTAGGCGAAATAGATTCCGTAAATAGACCTAAGATTTATGTAATATCGCCTGATGAGATGACTTCAAATGCAGTAGCTTCATATCAGCCTATTGAAAATATTCTTAATATAAATTCTGTGTTATTTAATACAGATAGTTTAAAAGAATTGCAAAAAGATTTCGCTTGTCCAGATAGCGAAATAAGTACAATTCTGCACGAACTTATACACTGGCGAGATGCGTATGAGTATAAAATAAAATTTGGTGAGATTACAGATTTTGGCAAATATATTGAATATTTGAATAAAAAGTTTGTTCCAAAGCTTGAAAAATTACACAAGAAAGGATATAATATAGAAAATATAAGTAAATATGCAACTGACCAATTAAAAAAACATAGGTACGATGAAACATACACAGAATATAGAGTAAAGAATTTATTAAAATAGGGGTGTTTTTTCATGAGGCTTATTTATTCTGACCGAGTAAAGCAATTAAGTGAACTTCTTGAACCTTATTGGGAATGGGATGGTATATACTGCCGAATAAGAGAAGATGCTCCTGAAGAAATTAAGCAAGCAGAAAAAGAATGGAGAGAACTTGAAGAAAAAGAGTATCACGATGCTTTGGCAGCAGATGGCTTAATTTAACCACCTTTAAATAAGATGCACCTGAAAAAATAAAGGAAGAAGCAAGGCAAGCGGACAAATGGTGGTTTGAAAAAACAGGACATCATAAAATGCTTGTGGATTATTAAGCATTAAGGAGTTTGTATGGATAATTTTAAAATTATATACAAGGTACTTAAAATTTTGGAAAACGCTATGAATTTGGAGGAATTTGATAAATCATTGATTTCTGCTGAAAGTTTAGGATTATCTCTTCCGTTGTGGAGTAGAATAATGAAAATGCTTGTTGATAATAATTATATAACAGGCATAAAAGTTTGGAATAGCTTTGATTGTGATTATCCTAGAGTGGCAGTTATAAGACCAGAGATTACATTAAAAGGTTTAGAATACCTTAATGAAAATTCTGTTATGAAAAAGATAGCTAATGCCGCAAAAGGCATTGTAGAAGCAATAAGCTAACCGCTCCTTGAGGGCGGTTTTTCTATGTAAAAATTTAAAAAGGATGTTTTTATGAAAAGATTATTTATTTCTCAACCTATGAGAGGTAAAACAGACGAAGAAATTTTAACTGAAAGGAATAATGCTGTTGCAATAGCTAAAGACATTGTGAAAGATGATGTTGAAGTTATTGATTCGTTCTTTCAGTCTGCACCCGTTAACGCAAAGCCGTTATGGTTTTTAGGCAAGTCACTTGAATTACTCGCTTCCGCCGACATTGTATATTTCTGCAACGGCTGGCAAGAAGCAAGAGGCTGCAAAATTGAGCACGAATGTGCGGTCGAATACGGCATTGAAGTAATTGAATAATAAGCCCAGACTTAAACTGAAAGCAGGTGAAATAATGGACTTCCGAGAATTTATAGAAGAAAGATTCATAAAAAGAAACTAAGCACTCTGAAAAGGGTGCTTTTTTAATGCCCAAAACTCTGACGGCGTTAAAAGCTGAGGAATAAGCCGACGGGCATAAAACGGAGGAGAATATTATGTCAGAACAGCAAACACAACAGACTGCTAACGCTCAGCAGAATAATACGGGCGGAGAAGGTAACGCTGCCAAAGGTGGAACACAAACAACTTATACACAGGAACAGCTTGACAGTATGGTTCAGGCAAGAGAACAAAGAGCCAGTAATGCAGCTCTAAAGTCATACTTTGCACAGCAGGGAATGACCGAGGAGGAAATTACACAGGCGATAAATACCTATAAAACAAATAGGGAAAAGAATAAGCCTGATGTTAGTGCTATGCAGGCTCAGATTGAGCAGTACAAGCAGTCAGAGCTGACCGCAAGACTTAATCAGCAAGCAACGCTTACTGCTTTCAAGCTTGGTATTTCAGCCGATACGGTACCGTATATTTTGAAATTGGCTGATTTTTCGGGCGTTACCGATGAAAGTGGAAAAATCAATGATGAAAAGCTGAAATCAGCTGTAAGCAAGGTCCTTGAAGATGTTCCACAGCTTAAAGGCGAAACATCAAAGGGCGGTTTTCAGAAAATCGGTGCTGACGGCGATAACAGCGAAGACAAAGAAAAACAGAACGCTATGCTTAGAAAAGCGTTCGGACTTAAAAATTAAGAAAGGCAGGAAATTTTATGAATAATATTGAATTAGCAACAAAATATCTCCCTTTGCTTGACGAGGTTTATAAGGAAGCAAGTAAAACTTCAATCCTTGAGGGCGATGAGGTAACAGTAAAAAAGGGCAGTAATGGCGAAATAAAGATTGCTAAGCTTGATATGGACGGACTTGGCAATTTCAGTCGTAACGATGGCTATACAAAGGGCTCTACATCTTTTGTGTGGGAAACCATTAAGTATGACAAGGAGCGTTCTCAAGATTTGAGAATTGACCGACTTGATAACGATGAGGCTCTCGAAACCCCATTTGCAAAGCTTTCAGGCGAATTTATCCGTACTAAGGTTGTACCTGAAACAGATGCCGCAAGAATTGCAAAGATTTGCGGTAAAGAGGAAATTACAACAAAGGCTGAAAAGCTCTCCAACGGTTCGGAAGTTGTCAGTGCTTTGCGCGCTTGCTCAAACACAATGGACGAATTAGAAGTACCAACAGAAAGCCGTATACTCTTCATCACACCGACACTTAGAGCAAGCATTGATGACCTTGATACAACACAGTCAAGAGCAGTTCTTTCTAAGTTCTCAAACATAATTGAAGTGCCACAGACAAGAATGTATACTGCAATAACTCTTAATGACGGTACTGAAAACTATGGCTATGAGAAAGCCAAAGGGCAATATGTAAAAACTAAAGACACAGACATTGTAAAGGACAAGAAGTATTACACTGAAAGTGGTGGCATTTATTCAGAGGTTTCTTCTCCTACAAAATCTGCTTTGAATACCTATTATGAGCTTGTTGGCGTTGGCAAGAATGTAAACTTCCTCTGCGTTGAAAAGTCTGCAGCGGTTTGTGCTATCGACCAGTACATCAAGTATTTCTCCCCAGACCAGGACCAGCAGGGCGACAGCCATGTATTTAAGTACCGCAACAATAACCTTTATGCACATTGCTATGAAAACAAGCTTGCAGGTATCTACTGTTCTTATGTGGAGTGATGATTTATGCAGAATTATGCGACGGAAGCTGATTACTTAAAGTATTATACGGTAGTGCCTGAGAGCTTTGATAATCTTGTCCGTAAAGCAAGCAGAATAATTGACACTTTGACCTATAACAGAATCATAGGAAAGGGTTTTGATAATTTAACGGATTATCAACAGGAAACCATAACAGAGTGCTGTTGCGAGATTGTGCAGTTCTATGATGAATATGCAGATATGCTCGATACAGTGCTTAAATCTTACGGCATAAACGGCGTATCAATGCAGTTTGATTATAATACAGGTGTTTGCGTTAAGAATGGCTGTATAGTTCGTCAGATTACTTATAGCAGGCTGATGTCAACAGGCTTGTGCTGTGAGGTGCTGAGATGAAATATCCTTGCTTGGTGCTTAAATCTGTATGTACTACACCGATTACGATTACAGTATATCAAGAGGGTTTAAGTGAGGACGGAGAACCGCTAAAGGCTCTTGAAATCAATGCCTTATGCAATTATCAAGACAAGGCTAAAACCGTTCTTACAGCCGATAAACAGCTTGTGCAGTTATCTGCACAGGCTTATTTTATCGGTGATATTGCTCCTGAATTGGCAACGCTTTCAAACGGTGAGGTCATTGTGAATGGAGTTAAGCGGAAAATCTATCAGGGTGAAAAAGCTCGAAATCCTGACGGCACAATCAATTATACGAGATTGGACTTGATATAGTGAAAGTCACATCAAAAATTAAGATAAATCAAACAGCAATAAAAGCTATTACAGCAAAAGCACAGGCAGCTCTTGAGCAGACGGCAGAAGCACTCCATACGGAGGTAGTTCAAGCACAGGTTATTCCAAGAGACACAGGAGCACTGCAGAACGAAAGCACTTTTGTTGATACATCAAAAAGTAATCAAGGCAAAGTTTCTATTGTGTCTTCAACACCTTATGCTCGCCGCCTTTACTATCACCCTGAATACAATTTCAAAAAAGATGAGAATCCAAACGCAAAGGCTCATTGGTTCGAGGATTGGCAAAAAGGCGGAAAGCACGAAGATTTCTGTAATAAAACCTTTACAAAAATTATGAAAGGATTAATGAGATGATTTATTTAGCTGATATACGGAATTGGCTTAAAGGGTTTAATATTGCTGATTATTACTACTCAGGTAAGCTTGACGCAAATAAAGAAAAAGCAATTTGCGTTTATCAGCGTAAATCAACAATTGAGGCTGTAAGAGCTGTCGGTGGTAAATCAAGTTATAATATTAAACCTATTTCGGTGCTTATACACTGGAATAAAAATTCGACAGAAACAGAGAAAACCGCTTACAAGCTATACGAACAGCTTGAGGCGGTTTCTTCATTTCTGCTTAATGATACGAAAGTATATTTCATAAAGCTATTACAATCTGAACCCGTAAGCGTAGGAACGGACGATAATGGCATTTATGAATATGTAATTGAATTTGATATTTATTATGAAAGGAAGTAATTATTTATGGCAAATATAACATCAGGTGTTTTTCCTTGTTATGAAAATCAGTTTGCGATTGGTGCAAGCGAAGAATCCACAAATACAATAGCTGATATGGAAACCTTTTCAGTATCGTTTGATGATGGTGTAGAAGAATGGAAACCATACGAAGCTGGAGGTTGGACAAACAGACTTAAAACAGCTAAATCTATAACAATTTCAGTATCAGGCAAGCGTAATATTGGCGACACAGGCAATGATTTTGTTGCAGGCAAGGCTTTTCTTAATGGTACAGATTGTAATGCTGTGCTTAAATGGACTTTCCCTGACGGCACAGTTGTTAAGCTTGATGTCGTTATCAATGTTACCGCTCTTGGAGCAGGCGATAGCACAGCAGTAGGCACACTCGAATTTGACCTTATGTCAAGAGGCAAGCCAACAGTAACACCGGCAGGCTAAGAAAGGAAGTTTTAATTATGGCAAAGATTATTGATATTACAGATAAGCTCAATTTTGAGCAGAAACCACAAATTAAAATTAAGGATACAGTTTTGACAGTGAATGATGAGGCAGTAGCACTTCTTGAAATCCTGCCAAAATTGAACGGCAATTGTAAGTTTGTAAATGAAATCCAAAAAATAAGAGGAAGTTGTTAAAAACCGAAAAAACAAGGGAATATCAAAAAATTCCCATAAATAAGCCGTTTTTCGAGCGTAACGAAAGGTTACACTTTGAAAAACGGCTCTTTTTTTGGATTTTATTTGAAAGCAGTTTTGGGCGATTTTAGGGCTTATAAAGGGTATGTAATTACCAGTAGAAATTAGCGTTTAAAAGTGTTTAAGAAAGCTATAAATGCGGTTTATAAGCCGTTTAAGGGCATTTTACGAATTACACAGCACAGCTGTCTAAAATGTATAATTAAACACTACTTTTGTATATTTATTCATAATTATGCATCAAGAACACCTATAACCTGACCGAAGCATCGGACATCATTGCAGGTTTTTATAGCTATATTAGGATAATCAGGATTAAGCGAGATAAGCTCACCGCTCCCCATCTGTTTTATAAAAGCATCACCATCTATATAGAATATACCTATCTCACCCTCAAATATAGAGGGTGTTTTTTTTACTAAAACTATATCTCCATCAGCAAATTTAGGCAACATACTGTCACCGCTTACCATAAGCATGAAGTCAGCTTCCTCGGTTTTGCTGTTCTTAGGAACTGTATGCCACTCTGGCAGTTCATCAAATATATAATTGCCATCTACAGCACTGGCAGACTGTGGGTAATAAGGCAGCATGATTTCAGGCTTTTTATGTTTTTGTTGCGGTTTCATTATAATAGGGGTTTTCTGGACCATTTCAGCTAAAACTTCTTCAGGCTTATGCCAAGTCGGGTCATCTGTTCTACCTAATAAATAGTCTACAGAACACTCAAGGTAATCAGCTATGCGTGCTAAATTTATAGAAGATATAACCTGTCCTTTTGCAAATTGTGAAATGGTATTTATACCTAATGTTAAATCTGTCAACATATTTTTTATACTGATTTTTTTTGATTTTGCTGTTGCTTTAATTCTATTGGCTATATTTTGTGTATTATACATAAAATCACCTCTGAAATTTGTAAAAAACATAAAATTCACTTTATCCAGTGATTTAACATTGAAAATCACGTGATAAAGTGATATAATATGACTAAAGTAGTAACTTACTTAAATATTACCATAGTCATAGAGCGAAAACAAGAACAACAAGGAGGAATTTTTGTATGGATATTGGCGAAAACATTAAGCAAATGCGTGTAAAAAGGGGGTTAACTCAAGAAGAATTAGCTCAAAATTTTGGAATTAGCCAGTCGATGATAGGTCATATTGAGAGTGGACGCAAACTACCGTCAATACCGCTTGCGGTTGATATTTCAAAAGAACTTGACTGTAGTATGAATGATATATGCAGAGAATGAGGTGTAAAGATTAAGGAAAACACAATATGCAAGATATTTAACAACAGCGAATTCGGCACACTAGAGGTTATCTCCATTGACGGCAAAGATTACTTTCCAGCTATTGACTGTGCAAAGATGCTTGGGTATTCTAACCCACGCGATGCTATCATAAAGCATTGCAAAGTAGACGGGGTCGTGTTTTGCGACGGGGTCTCCGAAACAGTTAATCAACATGGAGTTGCTACACAACAAACAGTTGAGAAGAAATATATCAGCGAAGGCAACCTCTACCGCCTTATAACTCACAGCAAGCTGCCATCAGCAGAACGATTTGAGAGTTGGGTATTTGATGAGGTGATACCTGAAATTAGAATGAGTGGTGGCTATAGCCTAAGCAGAAGTTCAAACAGCAATACAGAGCTTGCCAAACTTATAAGTCTTACAGTAGCCGAAACTGTAGCACAGATAATGAAACAGATTATACCAATAGTTACACAAAATCACGGCACATTATCAAATGATTGTGATGAGAAAACTTCAACAGAAGTGAAAAACCGCAGACAACAGAAAACTACTATTGAACTATTAGGTCCTGAAATAAGAAAATCTGTCGATAATATGCTGATAGACGATAAGCCATATGTACAGATTCAAAGGTTCCTACTTGACTGCGGTATAGAATTATCGCAAGCATCTATTTGTCGATACGCAAAGAAATTTTACAGAGGGTGAATCAAAATGGAAAAGTATTTGCAGGAACTTATAGCCAAGAAAGGTTTGAACGAGGGCTACAAAGAATGTGTGCATATGATTGAAAGTCTGATGAACACAGCGAGCTGCTATAAGTCTGATACAGAAAAGCTTAAAACTATTAAAAGCCTCATCGGAATAATCGAGGAGGCTGAAATCGAAAGTATTTATTAAAGTATGAATAAGCCGAAACCGCTCTCTACTGGGAACGGTCAGCAGGAGATTGACCACCCTGCTCCGATGATGGTAGGTCGTTTAAATAAGCCATAAATGATAGTTAAAAACAGTTTAATAATTATTGATATAGAAATGAGGTGACGATTATGGAAACATACTTAACTATTAAGGAAGCTGCTGAGCTTAAAGGCTGCAGTACAAGATATTTAAGGCAAGCTGCTTTGAGTGGAACTGTAAAGGCAAAAAAAGAACTCAATGATAAGAACAGACCGCAGTATTTAATACCACTCTCAGCACTTGACGCTAAACTACAGCTAAAATATCAAAAAGCTCATGGGTTGGAATTATCTGAACAACAGAAAACAGACGGTACTCAAAGCAAAACAATAGAAAAGCTTAATGAGCAACAACGAAATCAGATAAATACATGGTTATTGATAATCGAGAACTGGCAAAGTTTCAGAAATCAATATAAAGGCAGTAAAGCAGAGGCTGATAAGGCATATATAGCGTTAGTATCTGAAAAATATCCAGATATAAAAATTACATATGATATTTTGCAACGCAAATACAATGCAATAAGAAAAGGTGATAAAGTGGCTCTTGCTGATGGGCGTGGTTATACACGCAAGGGAGCAAGCAGTATATCTGCCACTGTATGGGACGCTTTTTTATACTATTACTTGGATGAAAGACAATATCCAGTAAAAAAGTGTTATGAGTATACAAAGTTATGGACAAGAGAAGAACAGCCTCATCTATTAGAATAGATTCCGTCTTATGCAACATTTTGCAGGCATATAGAAAACGACATTACGGAAGGCTTAAAAACTCTTGGAAGATATGGCGAGAAAGCTTTCAAAGACCGATATGCTCCATATATCAAACGCTTATATGACAATATGGAAAGCAATGAGTGGTGGATTGCAGATAATCACAAATTCGATGTAATGACTACTGACGGAAAAACAACTCACAGATTATACCTTACAGCCTTTATGGACGCACGAAGCGGCATATTAACAGATATTTATGTTACTAATAACCCGAGCTCACAAGCAACACTTATTGCATTGCGTAAGGGTATTATGGAATATGGAATACCGGCTAATATATATGTTGATAACGGTCGAGAATTTTTGACCTTTGATGTTGGCGGTCTTGGACACAGACAGAAGAAATCGACTAAGGATAAGTTTACTCCGCCACCTGTTTTTGAGCGACTTGGCATTAAGATGACAAATGCCATTGTGCGAAATGCGAAAGCAAAGATTATTGAGCGAAGATTTCTTGACCTCAAGAATAGTATAAGCCGTCTTTTTGAAACATTTACAGGCGGAAATGTACTTGAAAAGCCAGAATCGCTTAAAACGATTTTAAAGAGCGAAAGGATTCCAAATGACATAGACTTCACACAACAAATAGAGATGATTGTTAAGTATTACTTTAACAGAGATACATATAATGGTGCTGTTGCAAAAGATAAAGGTAAACTAAAACAGCAGGTTTATGAAGAAAATTTATTACATAAACGAATTGCTGAAGAAAGTGAACTCAATCTTATGCTTATGAGATCATCAAAAGCTCAAACTGTTGGTAGAAGAGGCGTACATCTTACAATATCAGGACAGCGTATAGACTACTTTAATAAAGAGCTGCTCGATATGCAAGGCAAAAAAGTATATTACAGGTATGATCCTGATAATCTTAGTGCAATACGCATATATGACCTTGAAGACCGCTATCTAATGACTGTATCTGCTGATAATACAGCAATATGTGAATATGGTGCAAGCCAAGAAGAAGTATCTGTTGCAATGCATAAGGTTAAAGAATATGAAAGCATTGTCAAGAAATCACTTAAAGCTCAAAAAGCATTGGTACTTGGTAAACATACAGCTCTTGACCTTGTACTTAGGGAGGTTGAGAGAAACAAGGAGATTTCAATAACACCTGCTAATCCTATACTTACTATACAGCGTGCAGATGAATCATTACCTGAAGCTGTTGGCGGAAGCACAAGAGCAAATGTAGACATAGACAGAATCAGTTTTTGATGAACGGTCACAAGCCCGACAACGCAGAGTGAGGATAAATTTAAAGGAGTGATAAAACCAAAAGTATTGCTCTCAAAGATGGATTTATAAAGGAGGTATAGCAGTAGTGGCTAAAAAAATGACCGCAAAAGAAAAAGCTGAACGAGCAAAAATCAAAAAGGAACTCCAAAAACAAGGAGTTATTCCACCTAATAAAAAACCATTGAATCGTGAAAAATTTATATCAGAATCTTCAGAAGAATTTGATGAGGTATTCAAAAATAATATTTATGGAAGTACAGTGTATTTGCTTGAAGCAGTGCAAATAATGACTGTACACAGTACAATGACGGAAAAGGATAGCATAAAGACTCTTACAGATGATGAATACAAGGCAGTTGTACATGAACTTGCGGAATGCATACATATACAAAATCTTGGAGAACCTCCTGCAAAGATAAGACGAACAGCAAGATATGAGGAACAGCCAGGCGGTATGAGTGAAGGACAGCAACGCAAGGTGTGGCATTTAATGTATGAGCTGAAAAAATTCGATAAAAAGAAAAGCTCAAAATCACTTGGAGAACGGCTTTGCGGTATCATTAAAAAAGAAATTGGAGTTGATGCAACAGCTGAAAAGCCTTTGGTCTGGCTTACATATCAGCAAGGCAGTAAACTTATTGAGACTATAAAACGATATATCAAAAGTGCCGAACGCAGAGCTATGAGAGGTGACGGATATGGATAGTATCAAAATACAGCTCTCAGATTTGAGAGGAGAACAGAGAGAAATCGCACAAGCGATAGGAATCAAAGCATATATAGAGCTTGTTAAATTGTATGGTGGTTCTAATATTTATATTGCTAAAATGGACAAGCTGTTTTGCATAAATCGTGACGCAGAAATTGTGAGAAAGTTTAATGGTAATAACTATGCTCAACTTGCAAAACAATATGGATTATCCGAACGAGCAATCAGAACTATAATAGCTGATTATATAAATGAAATGTATGGTTCTGAACAGACATCCTTATGGTAGTAAATGGTAAAATTGAAGAAAAAAAGAGAAATATTTCATATATTTTACTTCAAAGATTTAAGGTATCATTAAGTTAAGACTTAATGATACCTTTCGTTTGGTGGTGAAAAAATGGAATTTGGAGCAGACACCTGGTGGCTAGTTGGGCTTGCGGTGACAATAGCAATCGGCATAATAGGCTATTTTTTAAAAAGAACAATGTCAAAGCAAGACCAGCACGAGGCTGATATTAACCATATAAAGCTTACTTAATGTTACAAAAGAAGAATTTAAAGAGCTTAAATCCGATACGGCAACAAGTATGGATAAATTGCAAAAAGATGTCGAAGAAATCAAAGAAAACACTTTAAGTAAAGCGGATTTTTATCGTTCTCAGGCAAAAACAGACGATAAAATGGATAAAATTTACGATATGCTCATTGAGCTGTCTAAGAAAGGGTGAAAACAATGGATAACGCAATTGCAAAAATGAGGGCTGGAAGATTTATTAAAAATAACGGTCGTGTGTTGCGTACAATTAACCTTCTTCGCTATAAATATGAAAAACTTGAAGAAGTTAAGTACGCTCTTGAAGATATGCCTGAAAACGAATATCTTGATAGCTTGAACTACTTATCAGAGGCAGGATATATACAGATGAGGCGTGTCACAAGTAAGCAGATTGCTGAAATTGCTGATGTTGACTTTAGGGGGTGCAATACTTCCTTGTGTTGCCCTCCAATTACTGTGCAGGTGCGGGAGAGTGTTATTTTTCGTGGGAGCTGTCGTAGATTGCACGGATGTCCTTCGGCAGCTCATCGGGAATCATGGCGGCGAGTTTTTCCTCATTTCCGTCCCGGATTGCCTGTTCATAGTACCAGCATTTGAATTTCAGCATATCTAGAGTGCGATTCATGCGTGCGATTTCCGCTTCCATGTGGGCTTTCCGTTCCTCAAACATGGCCTTGCGCTGCGGATATGTGGCAGGACCCTCTTTACACCAATCCATGAACTGCTTGATATCCCGAATCTCCATTCCCGCCTTTTTCAGGCACTCAATAACCCGAAGCGCCTCAATCTCGGTTTCACTGAACTTACGGATACCGGATACCCGTTCCATATTCGGGAAAAGTCCCTGTTTATCATAATAGCGCAGTGTAGAGATGGGCATTCCAAACATCTCCGCCACCTGTCCGATCGAATACATAAAAATTCCTCCGAAAATTTTCAAAAAATGTCTTGACCTGAAGTTAGGTTTAGGTGTTATCATTATAATAACACAAAAGAAACCGAAGTGCAAGGAGTGTTTCATAATGAGTAAAAAAGTGTTGATTCTTTCTTCAAGCCCCCGCAAGGACGGCAACTCCGAAACGCTGGCGGCAGCATTTGCCAAGGGCGCACGGGAGGCGGGCCATCAGGTAGAAACCGTATATCTGCGGGAAAAGCAGGTTGGCTTCTGCAAGGGCTGCCTCGCCTGCCTGAAGCTGGGGCACTGCGTCATCCAAGACGATGCCGTGGAAATTGCCGCCAAAATGCACGATGCAAATGTGCTGGTGTTCGCAACACCCGTCTACTATTACTGCGTCAGCGGTCAGCTCAAGACTATGCTGGATCGTGCCAACCCGCTGTTTGATACGGATTATGCCTTTACGAAAGCCTACTTGCTGGCAACAGCGGCAGAGGACGCACCGGAAACTTTTGCGGGCACAGAAAAAGCTGTGCAGGGCTGGGTAGACTGCTTCCCCCGCTGTGCACTGGCTGGCACAGTGTTTGCAGGCGGCGTAAACGGCGTGGGAGAAATCGCAGGTCATATTGCGCTGGAGCAAGCCTATCAGATGGGCAAGGAGGTGTGAGCCATGGCAGTCAAACAAACGGCAGGCAGAGAGGCTTTGGGGGAATTTGCTCCTAAATTTGCGGAATTGAATGATGATGTGCTGTTTGGGCAGGTGTGGAGCCGGGAAGACAAGCTTTCCCTGCGGGACCGCAGTATTGTAACAGTGGTGGCGCTGATGGCGCAGGGGCTGACGGATTCGTCCTTTCAGTACCACCTGAGAACCGCAAAGAACAACGGTGTGACCAAAACGGAAATTGCGGAGATCCTGACCCATGCGGCATTTTATGCGGGCTGGCCTAAGGCGTGGGCGGCCTTCCGTATGGCAAAGGAGGTATGGGCGGAGGACGATGCTGCCGACGCAAAAGCCAAGCATCAGAATGAAATGGTCTTTCCCATCGGCGCACCCAATGATGCCTTTGCGAAATATTTTATTGGCCAAAGCTATCTCGCACCTCTTTCTACGCAGCAGGTCGGCATTTACAATGTGACCTTTGAACCCGGATGCCGCAACAACTGGCACATTCATCACGCCAAAAACGGCGGCGGACAGATCCTCGTCTGCGTGGCCGGTCGAGGTTACTATCAGGAATGGGGCAAACCGGCACAAGAGCTGCGCCCCGGCGATGTGGTAAATATTCCTGTTGGTGTAAAACACTGGCACGGCGTAGCACCGGATAGCTGGTTCTCTCATCTGGCAGTAGAGGTTCCGGGGGATGAAACCTCCAATGAATGGTTGGACGCCGTGGACAACACAGTATATTTTAAGGCAACAGGCAAGGAGGTCTGAATATGGAAAAGCTGAATCTGACACAGGAATGGGACAAGGTGTTCCCGAAAAGCGACAAGGTAGACCACAAAAAGGTGACCTTTCACAACCGCTACGGCATCACATTGGCGGCGGATATGTATACGCCGAAGAACACAGAGGGCAAGCTGCCCGCCATTGCCGTCAGCGGTCCGTTCGGTGCGGTAAAGGAGCAGTCCTCCGGTCTGTACGCACAGAAAATGGCGGAACTTGGCTTCTTGACGATTGCCTTCGACCCGTCCTATACCGGCGAGAGCGGCGGTACACCCCGCTATGTCGCTTCGCCGGACATCAATACCGAGGATTTCTGTGCAGCGGTAGACTTCCTCTCTATGCAGGAGAACGTTGACCCGGAGCGCATCGGTATCATCGGTATCTGCGGCTGGGGCGGTATGGCGATCAATGCCGCCGCCATTGACACCCGCATTAAAGTGACCGCTGCTATGACCATGTACGACATGACTCGTGTGAATGCCAACGGCTATTTTGACAGCGAGGATTCTGAACAGGCACGCTTTGAGAAGCGAAAAGCAATGAATGCACAGCGCACGGAAGATTACAGGAGTGGTACTTATGCATTGGCAGGCGGTGTTGTCGATCCGCTGCCAGAGGACGCACCGCGGTTTGTAAAGGACTATTACGCCTACTATAAGACTCCACGAGGCTACCATCCCCGCAGCTTAAACTCCAACGGCGGTTGGAATGTGACATCTTCGCTGTCGTTCCTGAATATGCCGATCTTGCAATACAGCAGCGAAATCCGCTCTGCCGTGCTGCTGGTACACGGGGAAAAGGCGCACTCCCGCTATTTCAGTGAGACAGCATACAGCAAGCTGACCGGCGATAACAAGGAATTGCTCATTATCCCCGGCGCAAACCACACTGACCTTTACGATCAGATGGACGTCATTCCGTTTGAAAAGCTGAAAGCGTTCTTTGAGGAATATCTGAAATAAGACATTTTTGCTTCGCGCTACGGCAGCTTTGGGCAAGTTGGCAGTCTGCCGCAGAGTTTTTCAAGAAACGATGTCCAGACAACGACGCAGGCGGGAGATATCGTTTTATATTCCGGCAATCAGCTTGTCATATTCTTCGGCTCCAATTCGTGGAGCTATACCAAGTTGGGACATATCAAGGGTCTGTCTGCCGATGAACTTGCAGTATTGTTGGACAAAGAGCGGGCGGTTATAGGACTTCAGATTAAATCAGAGTAAGCCACAGGCATCAAGGTGGCTTACCTTGGGACAGACAAGACCGCAGGCGGTGAAACCTGCGGTCTTTTCATTTTTGTTGGGACTCACGCCTCGATTTCTGTGCCGCCCTGGAATCTGAATGTCATTCGTCCGTCAGCGTGAACGGTCACTGTGTCAATAGTGGTCAACCAGAGCTTTTCGTCAAACTCGGTGAGGGCATCCAATTCCTGCATCTCGAACATGAAAGCTCCGATGGCTTCTGCCTGTGTTTCCCATTCAGCCTTTGTGGTGCGGAGTTGCACAAGCTGTGCCTTGGCTTTTTCGTACCGCTCCACAAACCCATTGTACCGGGCGGTGTACTCCTCCTGGTTCTGCGCCGTTTGCGAATTCTCTGCAATGCAGCGTTTTGTCAGTTCGGTCACCACATCGATCTCCTCAAGCAGTGTTGTGATATAATAAATTTGTAACACCTTGTTCGAATAATATATTATAATATTACTCAAACAAGGAGGACGTTAC
>OGKG01002314.1_pt1 | contig 20331 bp, 20 predicted proteins | sample 1572201 | NCBI WGS metagenome assembly OGKG01 (sample SAMEA2582146, study PRJEB24529) | metagenome | biome: Human gut stool | place: China | collected 2011 | reverse complement strand
CGTTCAGCAGACCGCCGAGGGCGAGTACGTGTTCAATTCGGGCGATGTTTCGGTGCTGTTCGGCGTGAAGAACAAGGTGCTTTACTGCACGACCGATACGGCCGTGAAGTCGGCCCTCGACGGTGCGAAGATCGAATCGCTGATGTCGCTCGACGGCATCGTGAAAGGGCAGTCCTGCACCTTCTGGGTCGATTTCAAGGGGCTGAGCGCCCTGGTTTCCCAGCTGGCCGGAGAGGCCGGGACGCCGCAGGCGGAAGCCGCGCTGGCGGTGCTCGGCATGTTCGACGACATGGAAGCCTATGGTACGATGAAGGGCGGCACGATGATCGTAAACATGGTGGACAAGGAGCAGAACTCGTTCAAGACCATTTGCGGCAAGACCGGCGAGCTGATTCGTCAGTACGTGCCGGAAGCGAATTTGTAATATCCGTGGAAACAGAGAAAAGCGGCCGTCCTCGAAGAACGGCCGCTTTTCCTGAAATAGATGATGTATGGAGTCGATTACTTTGCAGCAGGTGCTGCCTGACGCCTTTGCGGGCAATCCGGAGCCGCCGAAATCGGACTTGTGGCTGCATGACGTGACATTCCGCAAAGGGGAGTATTATCTGGTCGAAGCCGCTTCGGGAACCGGAAAGTCTTCGTTGTGCAGTTTTTTGTACGGGGCCAGAACCGACTATGCGGGCCGCATCCTGTTCGACGCTGCGGACTGCCGGACGCTTTCCGTAGCGCAGTGGGGCGAACTGCGCCGCCGGTCGCTGAGTATGCTCTTTCAGGACCTGCGTCTGTTCGGGGAGCTGACCGTGGCGGAGAATCTCGCGCTGAAGAACGAACTTACCCACTTTTTGACACCGGACCGGATCGAGCGCCTGCTCGAAGCTGCGGGGATCGCCGACAAGCGGGATACTCCGGCCGGGAAGCTCTCGTTCGGGCAGCAGCAGCGCGTCGCTTTCGTACGCTGTCTGTGCCAGCCGTTCGATTTCATCCTGCTCGACGAGCCCGTCAGCCACCTCGATGCCGCTAACGGGAAGTTGCTCTCCGGGATGTTGCTGGAAGAGGCGCAGGCGCAGGGGGCGGGCATCGTCGTCACCTCGGTGGGCAGCCGGCTCGGGCTTCCCTACCATAAAACCCTTACGCTATGACGCTGCTTTGGAAATTGCTGCGCAGCCATCTGAGCGTCGCGCAGACCGTAGGTTTCGCCCTCGCCGGGGTCGTGGGCATGACCATCGTGCTCACCTCGGTGCAGGCTTACCGCGATGTCATGCCGGTCTTCGATGCCCCCGATTCGTTCATGCGGGGCGATTACCTGGTGCTTTCGAAACGGGTCGGCGCGCTCCAGACGATCGGGCTTGGGAGCAGCGACTTTACCCCCGGGGAGCTGGAGGAGCTGGGCGGACAGCCTTTCGTCCGGGATGTCGGGGCTTTCACGCCGGCGGACTACCGGGTGAAGGGTACGGTGGGCATGGGCGGCGTGCAGCTCTCGACCTACCTGTTTTTCGAGGCGGTGCCCGACCGCTTCCTCGATGTCGCTTCCGGGAAGTGGAAATACGAACCCGGCGACGGGGACATCCCCATCATCATCCCGCGCAATTACCTGAACCTCTACAATTACGGGTTTGCCAAGTCGCAGGGGCTGCCGCAGATTTCGGAGGGGATATTTCAGCGGGTTTCGCTCGGCATCGAGGTTGCCGGCAACGGGCGCACGGAACAGTTCCGGGGCCGTATCGTCGGGTTGTCGAACCGTCTCAATACGATCCTCGTCCCGGAGTCTTTCATCCGCTGGTCGAACGGGCGGTTCGGCCAGGGCGGGGAGAAACAGGCATCGCGGGTCATCGTCGAGACCGACCGCCCTGTCGATGCCGCGATTTCGGCTTACCTCGACGGCAAGGGCTATGAGGCAGAAGGCGACCGCCGTGACAGTGGGAAGGCTGCCTATTTCCTGCAACTTGCGGCCGGAGGGCTCGGAGGGGTGGGACTGGTGTTCAGCGTGATGTCTTTCTACATTCTGATGCTGAGCATTTTCCTGCTCTTGCAGAAGAACAGCGCGAAACTGGAAAATCTGCTCCTGCTGGGTTATGCACCGGGACGTGTGGCACGTCCGTATTGGTTGCTGACCCTGTGGCTCAACCTGGGCGTCCTCGTCGTGGCCGTGGTTTTGTCGTGGCTGGTGCGTATGTGGTACCTGCCCGAACTGGCAGCATTGCAGGAGGGGTACGCCCCGGCCGGGGTCGGCGTTACATGGGTATGCGGCATAGGGCTTGCATTGCTGCTTTCGCTGTCCAACGGCATTGCGATACGCCGGAGGATCGACACCCTGAACCGGAAAAGATCCTGACCGGCAGCTCTTTCGGGACGGAATCCCCGGAAAGACCGTGCGACAGGGAACCGGCATTCGGAATCCCGAACTGCAACCCCGAACCCCAAAACCCGGGTTTGCGGGGACGGAATCCCGCTCCGAAGCGTGGAAAACTGCCGGGAAATGACTATATTTGTCGTAAGTAATATTCGAACCATGAACAGAATCGTAGCACCTTCGATGCTTTCGGCCGATTTCGGCCACCTGGAACGCGACACGCAGATGGTCGACCGCAGTGCGGCCGAGTGGGTACATATCGACGTGATGGACGGCGTGTTCGTCCCCAATATCTCCTTCGGGTTTCCGGTGCTGAAGGCCATCCGCAAGGTGACCGCAAAGTGCCTCGACGTGCACCTGATGATCGTCGAGCCGGAGCGTTACGTAGCGCGTTTCGCCGAGGCGGGCGCCGACATCGTGACCTTCCACTACGAAGCCACGTACGATCCCAGGGGGTGCATAGAAATGATCCGCAAGGCCGGTGCGAAGGCCGGGGTGTCGATCAAGCCGGCGACTTCGGTCGAGGTGCTGCGCGATATCCTCCCGCTGGTCGACCTGGTGCTGGTGATGAGCGTCGAACCCGGTTTCGGCGGGCAGTCGTTCATCCCGGCTTCGACCGGGAAGATCCGGGCTCTGCGGGCCATGGCCCGGGAGTTGGGGTTGCAGACCATCATCGAGGTCGACGGCGGCATCTCGTCGCACAACTCCCGCGAGGTCTACGAGGCAGGGGCCGACGTGCTGGTTGCCGGGAATGCCGTTTTCGGCGCCGAAGACCCGCAGGCCGAGATCGTGCGGATGCTCAACGCCTGACCATTCGGCGCGCCGGATATTTCGGGGCGAAGCGGCCAGGGTTTTCAGGGATTCCGGACGTCTCGTGTTCCGGGTTTTGCCTGGGTGTCGCGCCCGTATTGCATTCCGCAGCGGCTCAGGGGACGATGTGCCGTCGGGTCTCGTCGTCCAGCAGGCGGCGCAGGTCGCGCAGCAGGTCGTCGTCGCGGAAATAGCCGGAGCCGTAGGTCAGGTTGAACGCGTAATCGAAATCGGCGGGATTGGCACCTTGGTTATGCTGGATGATGGTCTCGGCTTTGTCGAGGGCTTTCACCCACCGCGCCTCGGGCGTCTGGCATGCTTCGTATTCCTCCCATATCTTCCGGATTGCCGTTCCGGCCGCGGGCGGGAGCATGCGCGTCAGTTTGTCCATTGCGGCCAGCTCCGCAGCCTCCTTGGTGCCGTCGGCCATCTGCGCCACGGCCGGAATGTCCCCGTCATACGCTTCGCCGAGGTCGTGGACGAGGCACATCAACAATACTCGTTGCATGTCCAGCCGGGGGCGTTCGCCGGTGAGGACGGCGGCCAGCAGGGCCAGCCGCCAAGAGTGTTCGGCCGTGCTTTCGTGTCTCCCGGTCGAGGTGTGCGCCGTGCGCAGGACGTCTTTCAGCCGTTCGGCCTCGCGGATGAACCGCAGGTAGCGTTCCAACTTCTCCATACTATAACAATGTTCGTTTCGGAGTTCAAAGATACGATATGTCGGATTAAATCACTAACTTTGCCGTGATTTTAGACAGACCATGATATCTCTTGACAATCTTACTGTAAGTTACGGGGGCTGGACGCTCTTCGACAACATATCGTTCCTGATAAACCCCAAAGACCGCATCGGCCTCGTCGGCCGGAACGGGGCGGGCAAAACCACGCTGCTGCGCATCATTACGGGCGAGCAGCAACCGACCTCGGGCAGCGTGACCCTGAACGGCGACTGTACGATCGGCTACCTGCCGCAGACCATGCGTGTGGCCGATACGACGACGCTCGTCGAGGAGACCGCCAAGGCGTTCGAGGAGGTGCTGCGCCTCGAGGCCGAGATCGAGCACCTGACGCGCGAGATCGCGGAGTGCATTTATGTCGGCGTTTCGACCGATACCGGCTGCTTCAAGTTTTCGAACACGACCGCGCACACCCATGCGGTCGCGGCGGCGTGCCTGACCGCCGGAATCGACGGCGGTGAGATCAACCGCGCGCTGTTCGAGACCAAGTCGCGTCCGCGCTTCGAGATGGAGCGCATCGTATTCGACACGATGGAGTTCCACGAGGACGGCGCGATCGCGGTCGCGGTGCTCTGGCGGAAGGACATCGACCGCGTCGGTGCGGATATGGACGATCTGGACTCGATTGCATCGCTCACGCGCCAGATTGAGGGCGTACAGATCGGCATCACGCTCATCGGCATCCTCACGGGTATCTACTCCGGCGATGCGCTGGCTGCGAAATTCGGCCGCGAACTCGCTCTGCTGGGTATTCCCCTGCGCACGGCGACGATCGCGGCCCAAGTGACGATCGTCGTCATCGTCACCTACCTGACGCTCATCTTCGGCGAACTCGTTCCCAAGCGTATCGGCATGAACACGGCCGAGAAGATCGCCTGCGCCGTCGCGCGGCCGATGCGTGCACTCTCGGTGGCGGCCTCGCCGTTCGTATGGCTGCTTTCGCGCAGCACCGCGGCGATCACTCGACTGCTGGGCCTCAAAGAGTCGGACAACAAGGTGACCGAGGAGGAGATCCGTTCGATCATCCAGGAGAGCGTCGACGACGGCGAAGTGCGCGTGGTCGAACAGCAGATCGTCGGACGCGTCTTTTCGCTCGGCGACCGCGCGGTCGACTCGGTGATGACGCCCCGCAGTGAAATCGTCTGGATCGACATCGCCATGACGACCGACCAGATTCGCGAACGGGTCAACCGCAACCCGCACAGTCTTTACCCCGTCGCCGACGGGGAGCTCGACAAACTCGTCGGCGTGGTCTACCTCAAAGACCTCTTCCAGCACCTCGCAGAACCCGACTTCAACCTCTGCAAAACGCTCCGGCCGGTCAAGTTCTTCCATGAAAGCTGCGAAGTCTATAACGCCATGGACCAGCTGCGCAGCGAACAGCTGGGCTACGGCATCGTCTGCGACGAGTTCGGTGTCACGCGCGGCATCGTCACCCTCAAAGACATCTTCGAAGCCCTCGTCGGCGAAATTCCCGAAGACCTCGACGAACCCGACATCGTGCGGCGCGAAGACGGGAGCTGCCTGGTGGACGGGCAGTGCTCCTTCTACGATTTTCTGGCCTACTTCAACATGGAGGAGGTCATTCCGCACACCGCTTACAAAACGATCAGCGGGCTGATCCTCGACGAACTGGACCACATTCCCCAAACGGGAGAGAAGCTGCACTGGAACCGCTTCACGCTGGAAATCGTCGACATGGACGGCGCACGCATCGACAAAATACTCGTCACACCCGATACAATACCCGCCGATGAAAATAGCTGATCTGGAACTGGGCGACAAGCCGCTGTTTCTGGCGCCGATGGAGGATGTCACCGATCCATCGTTCCGCTCGATGTGCAAGGAGTTCGGCGCCGATGTGGTCTACACCGAATTCATCTCGTCGGACGGCCTGATCCGCGACGCGGCCAAGTCGCTCAAAAAACTCGAAATAACGGAGGCCGAACGCCCCGTCGGCATCCAGATCTACGGCCACCTGATCGAACCGATGGTCGAAGCAGCGCGCATGGCCGAGGCCGCCGGCCCCGACATCATCGACATCAACTTCGGATGCCCGATGAAGAAGATCGCCGGCCGCGGCGCCGGTTCGGGCATGATGCGCGACGTGCCGCTCATGGTCGAAATGACGCGCCGCATCGTCCAGGCGGTCGACCACACCCCCGTGACGGTCAAGACCCGTCTGGGCTGGGACGACGAAAACAAGAATATCGAAGAGATCGCCCTGCGGTTGCAGGACGTGGGGATCGCAGCGCTCACGATCCACGGCCGCACCCGCGCCCAGATCTACCGGGGCGAAGCCGACTGGACGCTCATCGGTCGCGTGAAGAACAATCCCGCGATCCGTATCCCGATCATCGGCAACGGCGACGTGGATTCGGGCCCCCGAGCCGCCGCGATGTTCGACCGCTACGGAGTCGACGGCGTGATGATCGGCCGCGCCACCTACGGCCGGCCGTGGATCTTCCGCGAAGTCAGGCACTACCTGACTACCGGCGAGGTACTCCCCCAGCCTACGGTCGTCGAACGGGTAGAAATCGCCAAGCGTCATCTGCGCAAATCGGTGGAAATCAAAGGAGAATACGTCGGCGTACTGGAAATGCGCCGCCACCTCTCGAACTACTTCAAGGGGCTGCCCGATTTCAAACAGACCCGTCTGCAACTCGTCACGCTGACCGACATTCCCGCGCTGATGGCCACGCTCGACTCGATCGCCGAGCGCTGGGGCGATTTCGACACCTCGCAGGTCGTGCCCGCGCCGCTGTCGCACGAACTGTAACGCCCTTACGAAAACGCCTGTCCCTCGCGGAACAGTTTCCAACGTCCCTCCGCCGACCGCAGGAGTCGCGCGGAGGGTTGTTTTTCACCGGCGAACGGCTCCACGCCGACCTGCGTTCCCTTGCGGCCCCACTGCCCCACGATCCGGCCGCCGTGCAGCAGCACCGGCCGGAAAACACCGAAGTCGTTGAATGCCCGCGCACGATGCTCCGGTGCCAGCACGTCCGAACGATCCTTGTAGGCGATCAGGTACTCGTCGAACGCCGGCAACAGGTGCGCGTGCGCCGGCGCCTTTCGGCAGGTCGCCCAACTCTCGTGCAGCAGATACTCCCGCCCGCCGAACGATTCGCGAAGCAACTCCCCGTCCAGCGCCCCGACACCGCGGCGGGCCTGCCCGACGGGCAACCCCGACCACCAGACGAAATCGTCGAACGTCGCCGGAGAATGGCTGCGGAAATAACGAAGCGCCAGCAGGGCCAACGCTTCCTCTTCCGGCAGATCGACCGCCTGCGGCACCCGTTCCGCCAACAGCGCATAGGTAGGTTTTCCCGCCCTGTCGGCACCGCTGCAAACCACGCCGTCCGTTTCGGCGTGCATCATCAGACGATTCAACCGCGGTGCGTCGACGGCCATTCCGGCTCGTTCCAGCTCCCCTGCGATCTGCTGCCGCGTGAGGTGGTTGCCCCCTCCGAGTATCCGTTCCAGCAACCGGCTGCAACGCAGGTAGTCCCCCTCGTCCAACCCGCAGCCATTGCCTTTGGCGAACGACGCATTGGCGGCGCGGATCCGCCGTGCCGACAGGTGCAGCATCCACCGCACGTCCTCCGCCGCGATGAAATGCCACGTCGGCCGCATGATGTGCATACGCAGGATGCGACCTTCGCGCAACGCCTCCTCCACGGGCGCCGCTGCGGGCGTGCGCAGCCGCAACGCGACGGCCCATTTGGCCGAACCGTACTCCTGCGCCTGCACCATGCCCATCCAGCGGATCAGCTCGGCCGGATCGTCGAACTGCGGCGCGACGAGTTGCTGCGCGTGCAGACGGATGTCGGTCAGGCGGTTCATCGGAACGTCCCTACTTGTCGACCGAGAAACGATAGATGCAACGACTGTGGTAGGTCTCTCCCGGACGCAGCACCACCGACGGCCACTGCGGTTTGTTGGGTGAATCGGGATAGTGCTGCGTTTCGAGGCAGACGGCCGTACGGTGTGCATAGGGAATGCCGTGTTTCCCGCGGACAGTCCCGTCGAGGAAGTTGCCGACATAGACCTGGATGCCCGGTTCGTCGGTGAAGACCTCCAATGCGATACCCGACACGGGCGAGACGAGTCGTGCGGCCGGACGCGACAGATCGCCCGCCGTGGCCAGCACCCAGTTGTGGTCGTAACCGTGGCCGTTGCGCAGCTGCTCGTCGTCGGAGTCGATTTCGGCGCCGATGGCCTTCGGCCTCCGGAAATCGAAGGGCGTACCTCCGACCGAATCGATCCGTCCGAGCGTCAGGAAGGTCGAATCGACAGGCGTATAGCCGTCGGCGGCGATCGTCAGCAGGTTGTCGAGAATCGGATGCGTAGGATCGCCCGACAGGTTGAAATAGGAGTGGTTCGTCAGGTTGACGACCGTCGGCCGGTCGGCGGTCGCCTCATAGGCGATATCGATGGCGTTGTCCTCCGTCAGGCGGTAGACTACCTTCGCAGTCACGGCGCCGGGGAATCCCGCATCGCCGTCGGGCGAATGCAATGTCAGGGCGAGCGACCGCGGGTCGGGCTGGTGTGCCTCGTAAACGCGATACTGCCACCCGTCGGGGCCGCCGTGCAGGCAGTGCCCGTAGTTATTCACGGGCAGGCGCACCGTATCGCCGTCGAGGACGAATCGCCCGTGACCGATGCGGTTGGCATACCGCCCGATCGACGCACCGAAATCCGACGGAATCCGCACGTAATCGGCGATATTGTCGAATCCGAGCACCACGTCGCGCAGCGTTCCCGTGCGGTCGGGCACCATGACCGATACGATCCGGCCGCCGAAATTGGTGATGCAAACCTCCATTCCCGCGGCGTTGGTCAGCGTGTAGAGGTCGGTCGGCCGGCCGTTCACCTCGGAGCGGAACCGTTCGCGGTCGAGCCCCGACAAACTTTTATCGCCCGCAGCGCCGCCGCAGGCCGGAATCACGGCCGCGGCACCGAGGGCCGCCAGCCAGCAAAGTAACGTTTTCTTCATGTTCAGGTTCTTAGATCGGATAAAGATACGAATAAGCGAGGGCAATGTCAAATTTATTTGAACATTGCCGAGGCGGAGTATCTAAGACACAGTCAAAGATAGTGAAAAAATACGGTTATACGCAAGTACCCCTTCTCCGAATTGCAGGCAGTTCGCCTCCGGTAGCGCGACAGGCACAAGCGGATGCGATCCGCGCATGGAACGGCGGCGGACTGCCGACAGCACCCGCGCTGTCGAGCGAAGCGCTTCGGAAAACGAACTCGGTGGTTCGCCCCCTCGCTGCAAACGAAAAAGAGGGTCTGTCGACCCCCTTTTGCATCGGCGTTCCATGCACCGCTACTTCAACACCCGCTCGATGTAGGAGGTGTAGTCCTTCACCACGGGCCGGTAGTCGTCGTGCTCGAAGAGCGGCGACGAGATCAGGAAATCGGCCGACGAGCGGTTGATCGCCGTCGGGACGTTGTAGAGCGTCGCAATGCGCAGCAGCGCCTTCACGTCCACGTCGTGGGGCTGCGCCGACATCGGATCCCAAAAGAAGATCAGAGCGCTGATCTCCCCGTCGGCGATCATCGAACCGAGCTGCTGGTCGCCGCCCAGCGGGCCGGATTTGAGCAGCGTGATGTCGAAATGCGAGATCTCCTCGGCACCGCCCCGCTCTGTCAGCGTCCGCGTCACCATCTTACCCGTCGTTCCGGTACAAACCAGATGGTGCCGGAGCAGAATCTCCCAATTCCAGTCGACCCACTCCGCCAGATCGCGTTTCATGTTGTCGTGGGCCACCAGTGCAACTTTCTTCTTCTCTTTCATCGTCATTTATTTTCAATCATCGCTTCCCCCGCTCGGAAGGATTCCCCGTTTGCGGGAAGCGTCGTTTCCGACAGACGTTCCGGTATCGCGGCTCCGCCCCTCCCGCCCCGATAAAACAGGGGAATCGGGCATCGGCGCATCGCAACCGGAGACAAAAATAATACAAAAAACGAATCGGCAAAACGGCCGTCCCCGAATTTTACATTTTGATAACAAAAAGCCGCCCGCATCGCGGCGGACGGCAGGTACGGACTGCGAACGGAGGGCTTATTCCTCCTCCGTCTCGGGCAGTTTGAATTCGGTGAATCCCGCGCCGAGCAGGATGTTGTACCACATGAAGACCTTCTTCATGTCCGACACATGCACGCGGTCGCGGTCGTAGTCGGGCAATACCTCCGCGAAAGCGGCCTTCAACTTCTCGGGAGCCTCCTTGTGGCTGATCGCCTCCTTGCCGCCCGTGTGGTTATAAATATTGGTGAACACGTCGGCCAACGGCAGGTCGTCGCCCTCGGTGAAGATCGAGATCTCCGTCAGGGCACTCACCTTCGACGACGCCGAAGCATTCATCCGCTTCCCGTCGAGCAGCGATTCGACGATCACGCCGTTCGTCGACTGCGCCACATACTTATACAACCCGGGCTGTCCCGATATTGCCAAAATCTCCTTCAATTCCATAAACCTTCAAGAATTAAGTTCGTACAAAATAATAAGTTCTCATCAACCTTCCGCCGCGAACGGCGCACGAGCGTCTACTCCCCGCTATTTTTCCGAACCGTCGCTCTCGCCGGAATCGCCCGGCTGGTCGGGATCGGGCTCGATCGGACCGGGCACGACGTACTCCTCGAAATCAGAAGAGACATAGAGGCGATGCTGCGTGGTCACTTCGATCATGAAACGCACCTTGCGACCGGTCAGCTTCGTGGCGGGAATCTTGGCCATGAAGTCGTAGGTCTCGCCCGCCACGGTCGAATAGACGGGATCGGTCGAGCGATAGCTCTCCGTCGTATTGCCCCACGTACCCGTAATCGAATCCACCTGGTAGGTCACACAGGCCTGGAACGGACAATGTTCGTTGCGTATCCTGGCCGTCACGGTCACCTCTTCGCTCTTCGACGGATTTTTCGGCGAGTAGTTCACCTCCGAAATCACGGGCGTCGAACATCCCTCGCCCTCATCGTCTCCACACGACGGCAGCACCGCAACCGCAGCGGACAACACTGCCCATACAATCAGCTTCTTCATCGTTCGTTTTCCGTATTTATTTGTCGAGATGCACATCCAGCTGCGGGAAGGGGAAATGCAACCCCTGCTGCGGCAATTCGTTGTAGAACCGTTCGTTCATATCGAAAAAGAGATCCCAGTAATCGCCGTTGAGCGTCCACGTCCGCGCCACCACGACGATCGCGCTGTCGGCCAGTTCCGACAGGGCCACGAACGGATCGGCCGGCGCATCCGGCGTATGGAGCACCCGTTTGTCGGACTCCAGCATGGCGAGCATCGTGCGTTTGGCCACCGCCACGTCGTCGCCGTAGGCGAGCGAGACTTTCCATTCGACACGGCGCATCGTCTCCGACGAATAGTTGTTGACGATGGCGTTCGAAATCGAAGAGTTGGGAATGTAGATCCGTTTGTTGTCGGTCGTGGTGACCACCGTCGAGAAGAGACGTATCTCCTTGACCGTACCTGCCTGCCCCTGCGCCTCGATGTAGTCGCCGATGCGGTAGGGATGCATGAACATGACCATTATGCCTCCGGCGAAGTTCTGCAATGTTCCGCTCAACGCCATACCGATACCGAAACCCGACGCCGCGAGCAGCGCGACGAGCGACGTGGTATTGAAGCCCAACAGCTGAACGATAATCAGCAGCAGAATGGTATAGGCCGCACCTTTGACCAGGCTGCGCAGGAACGAGCGCAGCGACTTGTCCACCTGCCTGCGGTCGAACGACGCGTCCATCAGGCGCACCAGCCGGTTGATGATCCACCGCCCGGCGGCATAGATCGCGAAGGCCACGGCGATCTTCAACGCCACCCAGATCACCTGTCCCGTAAAGTCACGCAGGAAAGTCTCGGCGTCGAGCGAAGTGAACCGTTCGACGATCTGTTTCCACTGCGCCTTCTGCACGCTGTCGGGCAGAATCAGCGTCTCCGCTTCCAGAAAAAATCCCAGCATAAGCAAATTCTTATCGTTTAAGTTACAAAAGTACTATTTATATCCGAAAAAACCACTAATTTTGTCTGCACATTTAACATCCTATCATGGAATCTCAGGTAGAAATCATCCAGATCAACATAGCCGGAAAGGACCAGCCCGGCCTCACGTCGTCGCTCACGGACATCCTGGCGCGCTACGACGCCTTCATTCTCGACATCGGCCAGGCCAATATCCATCAGTCGCTTACGCTGGGAATCCTGATCAAGACGACCTCCGACAAATCGGGTGCCATCATGAAGGAGCTGCTCTTCAAATCTTCGGAGCTGGGCATCAACATCCGCTTCACGCCCATCAGCGAGGAGCGCTACACGGCATGGGTGGGTATGCAGGGCAAGAACCGCTACATCATCACGCTGCTGGGGCGTCAGCTCACGGCGCGCCACATCGCCGACGTGGCGGGCGTGATCTCGCGGCAGGGGCTCAACATCGACGCGATCAAGCGCATGACGGGCCGCGTTCCGCTGCACGAAGACGAACGGGCGCCCAAGTCATGCATCGAATTCTCGGTGCGCGGATCGCTCACCGAAGAGGCCACGACGGCCATTCAGGAGCAGTTCATGTCCTTCTCGAACAACGGGGTGGACATCTCGTTCCAGCGCGACGACATCTTCCGCCGCAGCCGGAGGCTGATCTGTTTCGACATGGATTCGACACTCATCGAAACCGAAGTGATCGACGAACTGGCCGAACGGGCGGGCGTCGGCGCGCAAGTGCGCGCCATCACCGAACGCGCGATGCGGGGCGAGATCGACTTCCGCGAGAGTTTCACCGAGCGCGTGGCGCTGCTCAAAGGGCTCGACGTCTCGGTCATGGAGGAGATCGCGCAACAGCTGCCCATTACCGAAGGACTCGAACGCATGATGACCATTCTCAAACGCGTGGGCTACAAGACGGCGATCCTTTCGGGCGGCTTCACCTATTTCGGCAACTACCTGCGGCAGCGGTTCGGCTTCGACTACGTCTATGCCAACGAATTGGAGATCGTCGACGGCCGTCTCACGGGACGCTACGCGGGCGAGATCGTCGACGGCCGCCGCAAGGCCGAACTGCTGCGGCTTCTGTGCCAGTTCGAGAACATCAACATCGCCCAGTCGATCGCCGTGGGCGACGGCGCCAACGACCTGCCGATGCTCTCGCTCGCGGGACTCGGCATCGCCTTCCACGCCAAACCGAAGGTGAAGGCCACCGCCGGCCAATCGATCTCTACGATCGGCCTCGACGGCATCCTCTATTTCCTGGGATTGAAAGATTCGTGGATCGAACGATGAGGGAATGAAACGGCCGGTCGTCATCGCGTTGCTCGCCCTGTGCAGCTTGTCGTGCGGATGCCGCGACCGTTTCGACGTGCCCGATACGCCGGCCGACGCTCCGGCGGCGAACATCACGATCACCTCGCTGCACGCATTTCTCCATGCGGAAACCGTCGTCGTCCGCGAGGAATTGACCGTCGGCGGCACGGTCGTGTCGAGCGACGAAGCAGGTAACTTCTACCGCACGCTGGTGCTCGACGACGGCACGGGCGGAGCCGAACTGCGTATCGCCGAATACAATCTCTACACGATCTGTCCGCCGGGCTGCCGCCTGACCGTTTCACTGCGGGGCTGTGCGCTCGGCGAGCGGAACGGCGTATTGCAGATCGGACTGCCGCCCGATGCGTACTGCCCCTACCCGACCGGCTACATCTCCTCGCGCGTACTGCTCGAACGGCTGCTGCATCCTACGGGCGAACGGCAGGAACCCCTCGCTACACCGTGCGAAATCGCACGACTCGGCACGGCGTCGTGCGGCCGTCTGGTTCGCATCGACGCCCTGCGGTTCCGCCCCGACGCGGAACAGGCCGTCCCGCAAACGTGGGAGGGCTACCGGCTTTTCGAAGACGCCGCGGGGCGGACGATCGCCGTCTATACGAGTGCTTACGCCCGTTTCGCCGATCGGGAGATTCCGGCGGGAGAGTGCTCGCTGACGGGTGTGCTCGAATACGGCACGGCCGGCAGTTACGGCAAACAATTCATCCTCCAAATGCGCGATGAGAACGACTGCACGCATTAGCCTCTGCGCACTGGCACTCCTTGCCGCCGGCATCGCAGGATGCCGCGACGACGACCGGCTGTCGTACGAAAAGGATGCGCAGGAGGGTGACGTTCCGCCGATCGGTGTCCAGAGCATCAGCGTCCTCAAATCGCTCTACCACGACCGCACGACCCGCATCACGCAGGAAATATCGATTCAGGGACACATCGTGGCCAACGACACCGCGGGCGAATTCTACAAGGAGATCGTCGTGGAGGACGACACGGGCGGCATCGTCCTCTCGATCGACGACGAACGGCTCTACCGCACCTGCCGTCTGTTCGACTTCGTCACGATCAACTGTCAGGGATTGGCGCTCGGCAGCGAGGGCGGCACGCTGCTGCTGGGAACGTTCCCCACGGGCGACTATTGCGTCGACCGTATCCCCGCGGCCGACGTGGCGCGCTACCTCGCCGTGACACCGGCCGCTACGCGCCGGCAACCGCTGACGCTCGGTTTCGAGGAGGTCGCACCCCGCCACATCAGCCGCTACGTGCGCTTCGACCGGGTGCGTTTGGCCGAGGAGGCGACGACATGGTGCGACTTCGACCCCGAAACCGGCGACCCCGTCACGACCGACCGCACGCTTCTCGATACGGCCGGCCGGCAATTCGTCGTCCGCACCGACCGCCGCTGCGACTATGCCCGCAAACCGCTGCCCGCAGGCGAAGGAACGCTCTGCGGCATCGTCGAGTATTTCAACGGCCGCTACCGCCTTCGCATCACCAACCACGAAATCCTCTTCGACCGACAATAAATCGGGGTGCAACCGTCAAGATCGCACCCCGCCTTTTTCTCCCGCCGCGCCGATCAGCGCTCCGGCACCGCCGCCGCGGCTTCCATCACCCCTTCGTTCATCGTCGGGTGGGCATGGATCGTACGGGCGATCTGCCGCGCCGTGGCCCCCAGACGGCAGGCCAGCGCAGGCTCGGCGAGCATCTCGGTCACGCTGGCTCCTACCAGATGCGCCCCGATCAGCTTGCGGTCGGCGTCGAAAAGCAGTTTCACGAAGCCGTCGCGTTCGCCGGCGGCCGCAGCCTTGCCCGAGGCCATGAACGAATAGCGCCCCACCGTATAGGGAATCTCCCGGGCCAGCGCCTCGCGCTCGGTCAGGCCGACCGACGCCACCTCGGGCGAAGTGAAGACGCACGACGGGATGACCGAGTAATCCACCGGATCCGATTCGACGTCGCAGATATGTTCCACGCAGTGCAGCGCTTCGGCCGACGCGACGTGGGCCAACGCCGGTCCGGGCACGATGTCGCCCACGGCATAGACCCCCTCGACATTGGTGCGGTAGTGTTCGTCCACCGCGATCTTGTCGCGTTCGACACGCACGCCCAGCTCCTCCAGCCCGAGCCCCTCGATGTTGGATTTGATGCCGACGGCCGAAAGCACCTTGTCGGCCGTGAGCTCCTCCTCACCCTTCTTGCCTTCGATGCGCACGCGGCACCGACCCTCGCCGTCGACCGTCACGGACTTGACCGTCGTGGAGGTCATCACCGCAATGCGCTGTTTGCGGAAAGCCCGCTCCATCGTCCGCGCCACCTCCTCGTCTTCGAGCGGCATCAACTGCGGCAGGTACTCGACCACGGTCACCCGCACGCCGAGCGCAGCGTAGAACGATGCGAACTCGCAGCCGATGGCACCCGATCCGACGACGACCATCGATTCGGGCAATTCGTCGAGCACCAACGCGTCGCGCGACGAGAGGACATGCTCGTGGTCGATCGGCATGAAGGGCATTTCGCGCGGCCGCGCCCCCGTCGCCAGAATGATATGGTCGGCCGAAACCGTTTCGTCGGCCACGATCACACGGCCTTCGCCCGCAAGACGGGCCTCGCCGCGCAACACATCGACCTTGTTCTTCTCCAGCAGGAATCCGACGCCCTTGCGCATCGTCTCCGAGACGCCGCGCGAACGGGCGACGATACGCGCCATATCGGGCTTCGCCTCGCCGCCGAGCGTCACGCCGAAAGCATCGGCCGTGCGGCAATAGTGGTAGACCTGCGCGCTTTTGAGCAGTGCCTTGGTGGGGATACACCCCCAGTTGAGGCAGACGCCTCCCAGCTCGGCGCGTTCGACGAGCGCCGTCTTGCGCCCCAGTTCCGCGGCTCGGAGCGCAGCGCCCATACCGCCCGGGCCGCCGCCGATCACCAGAATATCGTAATGGTTCATAACGTATGAATTTCCAACGGGACGGATTGTCCTTTACACAACCCGTCACCCCTTAATTTTAATTACTTTCAACGTCTCGCCGTTGTCGGCCGCCACGGCGCGCTGCCACTTCTCGTCGTAACCCGGGAAGAGTATTTCGCCCGGGATATCGCGGCCGTTGCCGTTATCCTTGAATTTGCCGGGTTCGGTCTCGCCCTTCACATTGCCGTCGATGTACTTCACCAGCAAATATTCGTCCATCTGCTTCCACAGATCGAACAAGGTCTGGGCCATCATCACCGAATAGTCGGTCACGTACTTCACGCGCGCCTCCCCTTCGAGTTTCCGCGCCTCGGCCGTGACCTCGCGCACCTCGCCGAGCACCCGATTCTCCCACCGATCGGCTACCGCCTGCAAATCCTTCGACATGCGGTCGTAGCGCAGGTAGGCGAAATTCGTGACGCGGTTGAAGAGCCAGAACATCGACGTGGGGGAATACTTCAACATCGACCCGTTGTTTTCGCTCAGACATTCGGGCACGCGATCGATCGAGCAATAGATCGGCGTAAGACACGACGTGGCGGCATCGTCGACGCCGAACCACAGAATCCCCAGATCGTCGCCCGCCGCACGGTTCGCCTGTGCCACCAGCCAGAAACCGGTCTGCTGCGTGGCCGTGGCACGTTCGTTGACGTACTCCGTACCGTCGACTTCGAACGACATCGGCCGCCAGCGATACGGCAGCCCGCAACCGCCGGCACCCAGATCCCTGGTCATGTCCATCGGCGTCCCCTCGTAGTGGTCGCGCATGGCGTCGAACACCTCCTTGGGCGAGACCTTTTTCGAGGGTTTCACCCACAGCGGCATCCGGTTGGCGGGATTGTGCCCCATCGCGTAGTCGGTATAGGCGTCCATTCCGTCGGCCACGCGGCGGAAAAAACTCCACACGCGGGCTTCGCAGGCACGCAGTGCCGAGAAATCGGCCGGCGCATAAGCGTCGCAGAAACTGAACTCCGCATCCGGTCCCTCGTAGTACCCCATCTCGCGGGCGAACGAGATCACGTCGGGCGAATAGAGGCAGTTGTCGGGATCGTCGAGCGGGAAGGTCGTGATGCGCGCCTGATTGGCATGGCCCGACACATAACCGTCGGGAATGCGGCGCGCCACCCACACGATTCCCTTGCGGGCGTTGCCGCCCTTGCCGTCCGGTTCGAAACCCTTGCCGATCACCTCCATGATCCACGCCTCGTCCGCATCGGCGATCGAAAACGACTCGCCTTCCGACGCATAGCCGTAGGTATCGGCCAGATCGGCCATCACGCGGATCGCCTCGCGCGCCGTGCGGGCGCGTTGCAGCGTGATGTAGATCATCGAACCGTAGTCCATGCGTCCCGTCGAATCGGCCAGTTCGCCGCGGCCGCCGTAGGTCGTTTCGGTGATGATGAGCGAATGTTCGTTCATGTTCCCCACCGTGGAATAGGGATGTTCCACCTGCGGGATGTCGCCCAGATAACGCCCCGTGTCCCACTCGTAGACAGAGAGCATTTCGCCCGGACGGAACCCGCCCTTCGGTGCGTTGAACTTATAGAGGCAGCCGTACAGCGCATGCGAATCGGCGGAATAGCTCACCAGCGTCGTCGAATCGGTCGAAGCGCCGCGCGTGACGATGAAGTTGGTACACGCTCCGGCAGGGGTGCTTTCGAGCAAAAGGAACGGCGTCAAGACCGTCAGCAGACAAAATAAAGGCTTCTTCATAAACAAAATCGGGTTTGCGGTCAAAAATACGAAAAAATTATCTAATTTTACCCGAGCGTTAACCGAAAAAAAAGAGTAGAGTATGTCGATCAGAAGTCAATTATCGGACGTGCGGGAGACACTGCCCGAAGGCGTCACGCTGGTGGCCGTATCCAAAACGCACGCCCCGGCCCTCATCGAAGAGGCTTACGCCGCAGGACAGCGCATCTTCGGCGAGAGCCGGCCGCAGGAGCTGGCTGCAAAATACGAAGCGCTGCCCAAGGACATCGAATGGCACATGATCGGGCACCTGCAAACCAACAAGGTAAAGCTCATCGCCCCCTTCGTCGCGCTGATCCATTCGGCCGACAGCGAACGGCTCATCCGGGTAATCAACGACGAGGCGATCCGCAACGGCCGCGTAATCGACATTCTGCTCGAAATCCACGTCGCGGACGAGGAGACCAAGTCGGGATGGACCTACGACGCGCTGCTGAAATACGTCAAAAGCGGTGCACTGGCAGCCATGAAGGGGGTCCGCGTGCGCGGCGTGATGGGTATCGCCACCTACACCTCCAACGAATTCCGCGTACGACTCGACTTCGAACTGCTGCAACAATATAAAAAGGAGCTGGAAGCGTATTTCGACTCCTCGTTCGACACGCTCTCGATGGGCATGTCGGACGACTATCCGCTGGCGCTGGACTACGGAACGACGATGGTACGCATCGGGTCGCTCATCTTCGGCAAACGCGACTACGCAGCCGCCGAAAAAGAGGCGACGGTCTGACCTCCGGCCGAATTCCGGCTGCCGATACTGAAAATCCGCCCCTGTCGCGATCGTTGCGGCAGGGGCGGATTCCGTGAGGAACGGCGCTGCTTATTTTCAAAAACACCTCAGTCATCAGGATCATTCGGCATCGCTTTGCGATGCCGGCAGTTCGCCGCCGCCCCATGCGGCGGACTGCAACTCACCAGGGTTCGTGCATCCTGCCGCCGTCGGCGAACAGTCGATGCAACTGCAAAATTCAGTGGATTTTTACGAAGAACCAATCTCTTTCCTCTCCCTGCCGCACGGCTCATGCAATCGGCGCGATTTCCTCCCACAGGTGTTTCGAAAGATCGACACAGCCGTTGCGGCGAAACGTCACGCCCTCGTGCTCCAACAACTCCCGCTGGGCCGGCCATCCGGGCGCAAGCCTTCCGCTGCTGTTCACGACGCGGTGACAGGGCAATCCTTCGGGAGCATTCGCCAGCGCCCGTCCCGCCCGCCGCGCCCAACGGGGACGCTGCGCGAGCCGCGCCAACTGTCCGTAAGTCACGACCCTGCCCGGCGGTATCTGGCGGACGATATCGTAAATTTCGGCGTCGAACTCCTCCATTACTTATGCAGCGCCTCCCACAGCAGATCCTTCAACTGCGGAATGTTGTATCCCGTCACCGATGAGATGAAAAGCGCCGGAATCCCTTCGGGCAGGTGCGTCCGCATCTCGGCGATCAACTGCTCGTCGAGCATGTCGCTCTTCGTCACGGCCAGCAACCGCTGCTTGTCCAGCAACTCCGGATTGTACTGCGTCAACTCGCCCAGCAGGATTTCGTACTCGCGGCGAATATCGTCGGCATCGGCCGGCACCATGAACAACAGCACCGAATTGCGCTCGATATGGCGCAGGAAGCGCAGCCCCAGTCCGCGCCCCTCGTGCGCCCCCTCGATGATCCCCGGGATGTCGGCCATGACGAACGACTTGCCGTCACGACACTCGACGATACCCAGATTGGGTTCGAGCGTCGTGAAGGCGTAGTTGGCGATCTTGGGCTTGGCTGCCGACACGACCGACAGCAGCGTCGACTTGCCGGCATTCGGGAATCCGACCAGCCCGACGTCGGCGAGCACCTTCAACTCCAATACGAAAGCCCCTTCGTCGCCCTCCTCGCCCGGCTGCGCATAACGCGGCGCCTGATTCGTCGCACTCTTGAAGTGCCAGTTGCCCAGTCCTCCGCGGCCGCCTTTGAGCAGTACCAGCCGCTCGCCGTCGGCCGTCACCTCGCCCACGGGCACCAACTCCGTCTCGCCCTGCTCGTTCTCCACGACACGCTTGGCCACCGTGCCCAGCGGCACGGGGATGACGATGTCGCGCGCATCTTTGCCCGACGAACGGGCACCCGACCCGCCCTCGCCGTCCTCGGCGAACTGGTGGCGCTGGTATTTGAGGTGGATGAGCGTCCAATACTGACTGTCGCCCTGCAAAACGATGCTGCCGCCCCGTCCGCCGTCGCCGCCATCGGGGCCGCCGAAGGCGACGAACTTCTCCCGACGGAAATGCGCCGAACCGGCACCGCCGTGCCCCGAACGGGCGAAAATCTTCACGTAGTCTACAAAGTTCGAACCAGCCATATTACGTCGATTTAGGGGAACAAAGATACGAATAAGCGAGGGCAATGTCAAATTTATTTGAAC
>OGKG01002309.1_pt1 | contig 20365 bp, 19 predicted proteins | sample 1572201 | NCBI WGS metagenome assembly OGKG01 (sample SAMEA2582146, study PRJEB24529) | metagenome | biome: Human gut stool | place: China | collected 2011 | reverse complement strand
AACATATGAATATTATGAGAAAAGTTATCATCATGGCAGTTCTACTTACAAAGGAAACCGGTGATGAATGTATCGGTGCTACCATGAAATTATTTCACAATGAGGACATAGGAGTAAAGAGAGAGAAAACCTGCTGTTCTCTGGATGATGTGGAGGATGCCAGAAATGTCTGCTACAGAATGGGGATCAGGTACTATGTTTTTAACTTTTCCGAGAGGTTTAAAGAGGATGTTATGGACCGCTTTGTGGATGCTTATGAGCATGGAGCCACGCCAAATCCCTGCATTGACTGCAATCGTTATCTGAAATTTGACAAGATGTTTCAGAGAATGCGTGAACTGGAGTATGATTATATTGTAACCGGACATTATGCACGTGTGGAATATGATGAGGAGAAGAACCGTTACTTATTAAAGAAAGCTGTGGATGATACGAAGGATCAGAGTTATGTGCTTTATATGCTGACACAGGAGCAGCTTGCGCATATTTCCCTGCCTCTTGGCGGGCTTCGCAAAACGGAAGTGCGTGAGATCGCAGAGAAGCATGGCTTTGTTAATGCCAGAAAGCATGACAGCCAGGATATCTGTTTCGTACCGGACGGTGATTATGCAAAGTTTATTGAACAGTACACAGGACGTAAATCAATCCCGGGCGATTTTGTAGATACAGAAGGAAACATTCTTGGTAAACATAAAGGAATCATCCACTATACACTTGGCCAGAGAAGAGGACTTGGTATTCCGGCAGCATCCAGACTGTATGTGTGTGATATTTCTCCAAAGACCAATCAGGTGGTTCTGGGAAATAATGAGGATCTTTTCCATTCGGAACTGACTGCAACAAAGGTCAATCTGATTTCCTGTGAATCTCTGAAGGAGCCAATGAGACTGAAAGCAAAGATCCGTTACCGTCATCCGGAGCAGGAGGCCGTAGCATGGCAGACGGAAGATGGAGTGCTGCACGTGCGTTTTGATAAACCACAGAGAGCTATCACCAGAGGGCAGGCAGTTGTGTTATATGATGGAGATATCGTTGTAGGCGGCGGCGTGATTGAAAATTGTATTAAATGACAGATCATCCTTGTCTTTCGCATTTTGTCGGACTGTCTTATCTGCACTGTTTTTTTGGAAACGTTATAGTTATTAGCTATTAAACGCTATAGAAAATTTCCTATTGACGTACTAGGAATTAAATGGTAATATACAACTATGCTAAATCATATCAAACAGATATGAAAAGCGTAGAAACAAAAATGACTTGCAGATAAGGGGCTTAAGAGCCGGAATCAGTTTTGCAGAGAAAAAGATTATTATAAAAAATCAGAGAAAGATGAGGATATACACATGAGCAAAAAAATCGAAAGAAAAGACAGACATTTCAAATTTGAAACATTACAGCTTCACGTAGGACAGGAGAGTCCGGATCCGGTTACAGATGCAAGAGCAGTACCAATCTATCAGACATCTTCTTATGTATTCAGAAACTGCGATCATGCAGCTGCACGTTTTGGACTTGCAGATGCAGGTAATATTTACGGACGTCTTACAAACCCGACTGAAGATGTATTCGAGAAAAGAATCGCAGCGCTTGAAGGCGGTTCTGCGGCACTTGCAGTAGCATCCGGTGCAGCAGCAATCACATATACAATTGAGAATCTTGCACAGCAGGGTGACCACATTGTAGCAGCCAAGAATATTTACGGTGGAACAACAAACCTTCTGGAGCATACACTTCCGGCTTATGGAATCACAACAACATTCGTTGATGTATTTGATCTTGAAGAAGTAGAGAACGCAATTCAGGATAACACAAAAGCTGTTTACATCGAGACTCTTGGAAACCCGAACTCTGATGTAGTTGATATTGAAGCTATCGCAAAGATTGCTCATGCACATAAGATTCCGCTTGTAGTGGATAACACATTTGCAACACCTTACCTTGTAAGACCAATCGAATATGGTGCAGATATCGTTGTTCATTCTGCAACTAAATTCATCGGTGGACATGGTACAACAATCGGAGGTGTGATCGTTGAGAGTGGTAAATTTGACTGGGAAGCATCAGGTAAATTCGCATCTCTGACAGAACCGAACCCAAGCTATCATGGCGTAAGCTTTACAAAGGCATGCGGACCGGCAGCATTTGTTACAAAGATTCGTGCAATTCTTCTTCGTGATACAGGTGCAACCATCTCTCCGGTAAGCTCATTCATTTTCCTTCAGGGACTTGAAACACTGTCACTTCGTGTTGAACGCCATGTAGAGAATGCACTGAAAGTTGTTCAGTACTTAAATAACCATCCGCAGGTAGAGAAAGTTCATCATCCGTCTGTATCCACAGATCCGGTTCAGCAGGAGCTTTATAAGAAATACTTCCCGAATGGCGGCGGTTCCATCTTTACATTTGAGATTAAAGGTGATGCGCAAAAGGCAAAGGACTTCATTGATAATCTGGAACTGTTCTCATTGCTTGCCAATGTAGCTGATGTTAAATCTCTTGTTATCCATCCGGCTACAACAACACACAGCCAGTGCACAGAAGAAGAACTTCTCGATCAGGGTATCAAACCAAATACAATTCGTCTTTCCATTGGTACAGAGAATATTGACGATATCATTCAGGATCTTGATGAAGCATTTAAGGCAGTTGCTGAATAATACAGATATAACATCCTTATATATTGTATAAATAAAACATGAATAAAAAGACCATCTTCCGGATTTTCCCCCATATCTGCAAGATGGTCTTTTTTGGAATGTTTCAATTGTATGGTTTACAGACTTGACAAATTATAAAAATACTATATAATACAGAAATGCAAATAAGTTGCAAATGTAAACAAATTGCAAATACAAATAAAGTGCAAATATAAGGAGAACTATATGTCAGAGATTATATTAGATTCAGTAATAGACAGCATCAAGCTGCTACCCTTTCTTTTTCTTACTTATCTGTTTATGGAATGGCTGGAGCATAAGACAGGTGCGGCAGCACGAAAGAGAATCCGTACAGCCGGAAAATTCGGACCGGTATGGGGTGGACTTCTGGGAGTGATCCCACAGTGTGGATTTTCGGCAGCAGCATCCAGCCTTTTTGCCGGACGTGTGATCACAGTGGGAACTTTGATCGCGGTGTATCTGTCTACTTCAGATGAAATGTTTCCGATCATGATCTCCAATGCAGTTCCTGTAGTTACAATTGTGAAAATCCTGACCTGCAAAGCGGTGATCGGAATACTTTCCGGCCTGGTGCTGGAGTATGTTTACACACATATTCTGAAGAAACAGGAACCTGATGTGGATATTCATGAAATCTGTGAAGAAGAACGCTGCCATTGTGAACATGGAGTTATTTCTTCAGCAGCATTTCACACATTAAAAGTTTTTGTATACATTTTCTTGATTTCTCTTGCTTTAAATATTATCATTGGATTAGTCGGAGAAGAGACACTGGCAGGACTTTTTACAGGAACACCGATTGCAGGTGAACTGATCGCAGCTTTAGTGGGACTGATTCCCAACTGCGCTTCTTCTGTAGTGATCACCCAGTTATATCTGGATCATATTATCGGAGCCGGGGCGATGATGGCGGGACTTCTTGTAAATGCAGGAGTTGGGCTTCTGATTCTGTTTCGTTTGAACAGAGACAGGGTTCAGAATCTGAAAATTGTGGGAGTACTTTATGGACTTGGTGTATTCTGGGGAATTATTATTGAATTTGCAGGAATTGTTTTCTGATCAACCGAGTCTGCTCTGTCAGAAGAAGCTGATTTTAGGAGGAATGATAAAATTATGGCAGGAAGCAGTTATGCGACAGCAAGCCGCAGAAAAATACTTGAATATTTGAAAAACAGTAATGACCATACGGTTACAGCTGCTGATGTGGATGAGTATCTGAAGAAACATGACAGTGAGGTAAATATCACAACCATTTACCGCTATCTGGACAAGCTTGCAAAGGATGGAACTGTGATCAAATATGTTGCAGAGAAAGGTTGCCAGGCTGCTTATCAGTATGTAGAACCGGGACGGGGATGTGAACAGCATCTGCACCTGAAGTGTGTAAAATGTGGAAAGATCATTCATCTGGAATGTCATTTTATGGAAGAAATTTCTCATCATATTGAAGAAAGTCATGGATTTACCCTGCAGTGTAAGAATTCTATTTTGTATGGGGTCTGTAAAGAATGTAAAGGCAGTGGCGAAGACTGTTGACTGTTTTTGTCAGATGATGTAAACTGAAATACAACTGTTTGGTCAAATTGACTGCGAAGCAGTATGGTGAAGAGAAAAGACAGCGAAATTGCTGTAAGTACCGGTAAAAATAACAGATAATATATGAAATCATAAAAGAAGGCAATAATGAGAAAACAGAAGAGACAGATGTGTGTAAGAAGAATGTTATTATTTTTTCTGGCGTGTGTATTAATATGTGCAGCACCCCCGTCTGCAGCACAGGCGGCAATAATGCAGACTGCTAAGAATTCAACAGTGCAAAAGAAAAAAACATCCACGAAAACAGTTACAATAGAGACTTCAGGAGGAATCACAAAAAAGAAAGTGAAAAGCGGTGGTTCTGTGATTCTTCCTGTGGAAGTGAATAAGAGGGGATATACATTTCTGGGATGGTCAACAGTTCCCGGACAGACCTGTAATCCAATGTATCAGGCATATCAGAAAATTCAGGTTACGAAAAATATTCATCTTTATCCGGTGAAGTATAAATGGAATCAGGAACCGGATATTTATGCAGGGGGTCTTGCGGACAGTGTGGAGAAATATGATAAGATTATTTTTGTGGGAGATTCCCGCACAGCAATGCTTCGCAGTACTCTGAAGCAGCAATGCAGTTCTGACAGTTTAAAGAAAGTTGGATTTGTATGCAAGACAGGAGAAGGGCTTGACTGGATGAAAAAATACGGAGAAAAGGAACTGCTGAATGAAATAAGCGGGATGGATGATAATGCGAAGCCGGTGGCAGTTATTTTCAATCTGGGAGTAAATGACCTGATCCACAAAAACAGGGAGTCCATCAGTTATGATTCTGTTGCGTCAGACTATGCTTCTTATATGAATGGATTATCCAGAAAGCTGACTGCCAGGAACTGTGAATTATTTTATATGTCTGTGAATCCATGTAATACGGCAATGAAATCCACGCGGAAGGAGTCTGAGATCCGCGGATTTAATAACAGACTCAGACAGAGACTGAACGGGAATTTTACATGGATCAACAGTTATTCTTATCTGATGAGATGTGGTTATACGACTCGCTGTGAATTTCGCGGTTATACAGATGATGGTGTTCATTATTCTATGAGGACTTATAAGAGAATTTATGCATATGCAATAAAACAGATCAGATAATCCTGACTGAAACCCGGAGACAGAATACTGTTCTCCGGGTTATCTGTGTGTATCAGTAAATACGAAAGTTGTAGCTGTGAAATAGTTAAACAGTTATCAAAGGCTCACAAAAGGTGACAGGAGGGGAGAAACATGAGAAGTGAAAGCTTCAGAAAAGGAGTTAAGGATGGTATTCCCATAGGACTGGGATATTTTGCTGTATCGTTTACATTTGGCATGATGGCAGTTGCTGATGGACTGAGTATCTGGCAGGCTGTGCTGATCTCATTGACAAACGTGACTTCAGCAGGGCAGTTTGCAGGACTTGAGATCATGGTAATGAGCGGCTCTTACTGGGAGATGGCACTGACACAGCTGATCATTAATCTGAGATATTGTCTGATGTCATTTTCCCTTGCTCAGAAATTCAGAAGAGATGAATCTTTGGTTCACCGCTATATTGCAGCATTTGGTGTGACGGATGAGATTTTCGGGATCAGTGCCAGTCAGCCCGGAAAGGTAAGCGCATTTTATAATTATGGTGCCATGTGTGTGGCAATCCCGGGATGGGTACTTGGAACCCTGGCAGGAGCAATTTCCGGAAATCTTCTTCCGGATTTTATGATGAGTGCACTCAGCGTGGCTATTTACGGTATGTTCCTTGCAATTATTATTCCTCCGGCAAAGCAGAATAAGGCAGTACTGGCAGTTGTTGTGGCAGCAATGCTGATCAGCACTTTGTTTAAAGTGATTCCGTTTCTGTCGGAGGTTTCGTCAGGTTTTGTGATCATTATTACTACACTGATCGTGGCAGGGGCTGCCGCATACTTCTGTCCGATAGAGGATGAGAAAGAGGAGGAGAGTGTTCATGAGGCATAATATTTATATTTACATTCTGGTAATGGCAGCAGTTACATATCTGATCCGTATGCTCCCGCTTGCTCTTTCCAGAAAAGAGATCACAAGTCCGTTTATCAGATCATTTCTGTACTATGTTCCCTATGCATGTCTGGCAGCCATGACATTTCCGGCGATCCTTTTTGCCACAGACAGTGTGATCTCGGCTGCTGTGGGATTTATTGTGGCACTGATCGCGGCATATAAGGAGAAAAGTCTTCTTACAGTTGCGTTATTCGCATGTGCTGCGGTATTTATTGTGGAAAGAATACTGGAATTTGCAGTGTAAAAGTTGATAAAAAACGGATACATAACCACAGTTGAATGGTGTGTATCCGTTTTTTGTTGCGTAATATTGTGACCGGCAGCTGAAGCAGATAAGCTGTCTGTTATTTGCTGCAGTTTCAGACAGTTTTTTATTTCAGAAAGCTTACATCAATTTCACCGTCAAATACTGTGGCAGCCGGGCCTGTCATGTAAACAAGATTCTCCTGTCTGTTCCAGAAAATCTGCAGGTCACCGCCGAGAAGTTTTACAGTGACAGGACTGTCACCGTCTACATGTCCGTTCAGAACAGAAGCGACTGCTACCGCACATGCACCTGTGCCGCAGGCAAGAGTTTCGCCTGAACCGCGTTCCCATACACGCATTTTTACAGTATGTTCATCGATCACTTCTACAAATTCAGTGTTTACACGATCTGGAAATGCAACATGATTCTCGAAAGCCGGGCCGATCTTTTCAATATCCAGATGGTCAATATCATCCATATAAACAATAGCGTGGGGATTTCCCATGGAAACAGCGGTTATGTAATAGATTTTTCCGTTTACATCCAGAGGTTCATTGATAACTTCCTCCTTCTCTGACACTACCGGAATCTGTCTGGCGGTCAGGATCGGAGAACCCATATTTACCTTAACCTGGGATACCTTTCCGTTTTCTACAGTAAGATCCAGATATTTGATGCCGCTTTTTGTAGCAACAGAAATATGTTCTTTGTCTACGATGCCGTAGTCATAGGCATATTTGGCAACACAGCGGATACCGTTTCCGCACATGGCACCCTGGGAACCGTCAAGATTATACATATCCATCTCGCAGTCTGCGATTTTGGATGGCTTGATCAGGATCAGTCCGTCGGAACCGATACCAAAGTGACGGTCACTGACATATCTGGCTACTGCGGAAGGATTTTCCACAGTTTCCTCAAAACAGTTTACATATACGTAATCATTTCCAATACCATGCATTTTTGTAAATTTCATCAGAAAAGCCTCCTTATTTGGTTAAATATTTATACACCTCTTGTATCATATAGAAAAAATGTTATGAAAAAGTGAAAATTACGAATCTTTTACCGGGAAAGTTTTTCTGTGACCTTCATGTAAAAAAACATTTTGCCCTTCCCGGAACAGTTATGTATTATACATTATATGGAAAATATATCTGTTATTCAAGTTTTACCTTGCATTTTATAGAAAGTATGTTAAAATTAAAAACAAAAATATACAACCGAAACGCATAATTATACGCTGTTGTCTGAAGAAGGTAAAAAGATGGCAGCCGTAGATATACTTTCGGATGCGAGGAGGAAAAAAGATGAAAGATCAAAAGAGATTTGCAGCTCTTGCACTCAGTGCAGTAATGGTATTTTCCATGGCAGGAGGCGTATCCGCAGCTCAGAAAGTTGAATCCAAAGATGATCTTGCAGGAGCAACAATCGGTGTTCAGCTTGGTACAACAGGTGACCTTGATGCATCTGATTATGAGAAAGATGGTTCTACAGTAGAACGTTACAGCAAGGGAAGTGAAGCTGTTCAGGCATTAAAGGCAGGACAGATCGACTGTGTGATCATCGATTCACAGCCGGCTCAGAAATTTGTTGAGAATAATGATGATCTCAAGATTCTGGATGAGCCATTCGAGGAAGAAGAATATGCAATCTGCTTAAAGAAAGGCAATGATGAACTTCTTGACAAGATTAACGGAGCTCTCAAGGAACTGAAAGAGGATGGAACTATCGACAGCATCATGGACAATTACATTGGTGAGGATGCCGGTAAGACTCCATATGAATCACCGGAAGATGTTGACCGTTCCAATGGAACTCTGGTAATGGCTACGAACGCTGAGTTCGAACCATATGAATATCATGAAGGTGATGATATCGTTGGTATCGATGCTGATATCGCTCAGGCAATCTGTGATAAGCTTGGATATGAACTGAAGATTGAAGATATGGAATTTGACTCCATCCTTCCGGCAGTACAGTCCGGCAAAGCAGACTTCGGTGCAGCAGGTATGACTGTAACAGAAGACCGTAAATCAAGCGTTGACTTTACAGATACCTATGCAGATGCAAGCCAGGTAATTATTGTAAAGAAATAAGTATTAAAATAACAAATAACAGAGCTGTTGACAATCTGCCAACAGCTCTCTTTTCGGAACAGAGGTTTTTATGAATAATCCTATGATATTAGCGAGTGTAAAAGAAGATTTTTATCTGAACTTTATTAAAGATGACCGCTATCTCTGGCTTCTGGATGGTCTGAAAACAACCCTCATTATCACAGTATTTGCGGTAATTGTAGGTCTGATCATCGGTTTCCTTGTGGCAATCATCCGTTCTGCGCACGATAAGTCAGGCTCCTTTAAGATCCTCAATGCGATCTGCAGAGTTTATCTGACTGTAATCCGTGGAACACCAACCATGATCCAGCTGTTGATCATGAATTTTGTAATTTTTGGTGCTGTAAGCATTAACAAGATCATTGTAGGCGGACTTGCCTTTGGTATCAACTCAGGTGCCTATGTAGCTGAGATTGTCCGTTCCGGTATCATGTCCATTGACCAGGGACAGACAGAGGCAGGACGAAGCCTTGGTCTGAATTTCAGCCAGACCATGCGACTGATCATTATCCCGCAGGCATTTAAGAATGTACTTCCTGCGCTGGTAAATGAATTTATCGTGCTGATCAAAGAGACATCCATCATCGGTTATATCGGTATGATGGACCTGACAAAAGGAGCTATGCTGATCCAGAGCCGTACATACAATGCGTTCTGGCCTCTGATGGCAGCAGCAGCGATTTACCTTGTGATCGTTGGAATCCTTACATGGGGGATGAATAAACTGGAAAGGAGATTAAGAACCAGTGAGCGATAAGAATGTACTGATCCAGGTAAAGGATCTGAAGAAAGCTTTTGGTACAAATCAGGTTCTCGATGGAATAACAACAGATATCTGTCAGGGAGAAGTAGTAGCCGTCATTGGTCCTTCCGGTTCCGGTAAATCTACTTTCCTGAGATCACTGAATCTTCTGGAGGTTCCGACAGGCGGACAGATCCTCTTTGAAGGAACTGATATTACAGATCCGAAGGTTGACATTAACAGACACCGTCAGAAGATTGGAATGGTATTCCAGCAGTTTAATCTTTTTCCGCATAAAACGGTAAAACAGAATATTATGCTGGCACCTGTAGAACTGAAGCTGATGACAAAGGATGAAGCTTCAAAGAAAGCGGATGAGCTTCTGGCACGTGTAGGTCTTCCGGACAAAGCCAATGCATATCCGGATATGCTTTCGGGCGGGCAGAAACAGCGTATTGCCATTGCACGTTCTCTTGCCATGAATCCGGATGTGATGCTTTTTGATGAGCCAACTTCCGCACTTGACCCTGAGATGGTAGGTGAGGTTCTGGAATTGATGAAAGAACTTGCGCAGTCAGGTATGACCATGGTTGTAGTTACTCATGAGATGGGATTTGCAAGAGAAGTGGCAACCAGAGTTCTTTTTATTGATGACGGTAAGATACAGGAAGAGAATACTCCGAAAGAATTTTTCGCGAATCCGAAGAATCCTAGACTGAAAGACTTCCTTTCAAAGGTTTTATAAGATGCTGAGAAAATTTAACAGTTTTATAGAAAAATGGATGGCCCTGGTGACACCGACCTGTCTGTTACTGGGGGTGTGCTTTCCTGATATTGCCAAATGCGGTCTGCCTTATGTGCCGGCCGTATTTGCATTTATGACATTTGCCGGGGCGTTGAAGTCAAGATTTAAAGATGTGGCAAATGTATTCCGACATCCGGGCTCACTGCTTATTATCATGCTTCTGGTCCATGTGGTAATCCCGACAGCATCCTGCGGGGCAGGCCATCTCTTCTTTGGAAATAACATGGAGCTGATCACCGGAATGGTACTGGAGTTTGCAGTTCCCACTGCAGTGGTAAGTCTGATGTGGGTGACGATTTATGATGGAAACAGTCCTCTGTCGTTGTCTCTGGTAGTGCTGGATACGGTACTGGCACCTTTTCTGATCCCGGCTACGCTGAAGATCCTGCTGGGCTCTGCGGTGACCATAGATCCTGCCAGGATGATGCGGGAACTGATATTTATGGTTGCGCTTCCTGCTGTTGTTGCGATGGTATTAAATCAGATCACAGATGGAAAAGTAATGGAAACATGGCCGGGAAAGCTGGCGCCTTTTTCAAAGCTGGCACTGATATTTGTGGTAACGTCCAATTCTTCCAAAGTAGCACCATATATCCGGGATATGAATATGCAGAGGGTGAAGGTTGCACTGGCAATCCTTGTCCTGGCTGCTTCCGGATATGCACTCGGCTGGTTTGTGGCGTATATCTTCCGAAAGGATCGCAGTACGGCGGTTTCCATGATGTATGGAACCGGGATGCGCAATATCAGCGCAGGAGCGGTGATCGCAGCTGCATATTTTCCGGGTGAAGTTATGTTTCCGGTAATGATCGGAACTCTGTTTCAGCAGGTGTTGGCAGCATTGTTCGGAAAGCTTCTGGCACAGAAAAAGGAAAAACAGGAATTTTGTTGAGGTCTGCTGAGGCGTTATAAAGAATATAAAAAGAACTGCCGCATTAGCAATTGAAAAATTGCAATGCGGCAGCTCTTTTTATGAATCTGAAGCTTTTATATATTTCTTCAGTTCTTTGTAGCAGTATTTGATGATCTCTTTACGGGTGATGATGCCGATAAAGTATCCCTGATCATCTACAACCGGAACATAATTCTGGTTGATTGCCTTGTCCAGCAGATCCTCCATATCAGAATCTGCGTGAACTGCCTTATATGTTGCTCTTCGCGGGATTGCCATAATGGAAATGCTCTCTGCTTCTTTCAGTCCGGGAACATTTAAGGTTTTCATTCCCCAGAGAAGATCACCCTCGGAAATACTTCCTTTATATTTCCCGTCCAGACTCAGAAGCGGAATGCAGGAAAATTTTCTGTGTTCCATTTTCTCAAGAGTCTGACGAAGAGTTTCATTCTCAAATATATATGCTACATCACTTTTAGGTGTTAGAAAAAATAAAATATTCACTTTTGTATTCGCCCCGTTACATTTGTCTGATAAGGCACTCAGATATACATTGTGTATTTACACATCTGTGTGTCTGTGATTTCTGAGTATTCCAGGTTTACGGCTTTTTTACAGAAGCTGTACTCCTTTTGCTGCTGCTTCTTTCATTACTTCTTCCGGCCACAGGGAAGCATGTACTTCACCGATATGTGCCTTTCTGAGGAAGAACATACAGATACGGGACTGGCCGATGCCGCCGCCGATAGTATATGGAAGTTCCTTGTTCAGGATTGCCTTCTGGAAAGGAAGCTCACGTCTGTCGTCACAGCCTGCAATAGTGAGCTGCTGGTCAAGTGCGTTCTCATCCACACGAATACCCATAGAAGAGAGTTCCAGTGCAATGTCAAGAACAGGATAGTAAACGAGAATGTCGCCGTTTAATTCCCAGTCATCATAGTCTGGTGCACGTCCGTCGTGACGTTCGCCATTGCTTAAGGTTTTTCCAACCTGCATAAGGAAGACAGCACCCTTTTCTTTAACAACTTTGTATTCACGTTCCTTAGGAGTAAGGTCAGGATACATATCGACCAGTTCCTGAGTGCTGACAAATGCGATCTCTCTCGGAAGGATTTCTTCGATGTAATCGTACTGAACAGCCATGTATTTTTCGGTTTTGCGGAGAACGCTGTAGATAGCACGTACTGTGGAAACAAGTGTGTCCATGTTGCGTTCTTCCTTGCTGATGATCTTTTCCCAGTCCCACTGATCTACGTATATGGAATGGATATTGTCCAGATCTTCGTCTCTTCTGATCGCGATCATGTCTGTGTAAAGTCCTTCACCATGAGCAAAGCCATATTTCTGTAATGCATATCTCTTCCATTTGGCGAGAGAGTGTACGATCTCAGCATTCTCCGGCTGGCCTTTGATATCAAAGCTTACCGGACGTTCTACGCCGTTTAAGTTATCGTTCAGACCGGATGACGGATTAACGAATACCGGAGCGGAAACACGCAGCAGATTCAGTTTTTGAGCCAGTGTCTGCTGAAAGAAATCTTTCACAGTCTTAATGGCAATCTGGGTATCGTGAAGATTTAAAGATGACTGATACCCGTCAGGAATTTTAATCTGTTCCATGAGTGGATTCCTCCTGTAATTTCTGTATTTGCATATTTTATGGCAAACTGATAAAAAATATTGTTGTTTACTGAATATCCATTATCTTTTCCCACGCTATTATAACAGGAAAATGGAAGTTTGACAATTATTACTGTTCATTTGGAAGTATCTCGCGGGATATTATGGTTACGGAGAACAGAACGAACAGTAACACAATTTCAGCTTTGCAAGATTGGGGCGAAATGTTAAAATAAATGTGTAAATGAATGAAGCGTTAAATTTATATAAAACTCAGGGGGAAGATATATGGGAAAAAGGTGTCAGGTCTGTGATGGACCAATTGTAAACGGCAGGTGTAAATATTGTGGAATGCCATATAGAAATGATATGGAACTGTATCATCTGAACGAAGACCGTTCAGAGCACTATCGTCATGCTTCGGCAAAGGTGAAAAAAGCAATGGCAGAGAACGAGATCCCTTTGTCTGACAGAAATAAAACAGTTCCCAAAGCTGCAAAAACTTCGTCTGCCAGAACACAGACTATTAGAACGCAAAATACAAAAGTACAAACTTCAAGAATACAAACATCAGGGACAAAGAAAACATCAGGTCAGTCGTACAGCGCACAGACTGCCCGTACATACAGCACCGGAAAAAAGACAGCAAAAAGTGAGAAGAAAAAGAGCGGCAAGGCAGGCAAAATTTTCTGGATCATTGTGCTGATTCTGATGGTAATAATAGGTCAGATGGCAGAGAATTGGGATACGATTGGATACAGGATAGAAGAATTTATCTATGATGAGTTTGACATAGATCTCAACAGTATTTTTGATGACAGCAGTTCTGATGAAGTAAATGAGAGTAATAAGAATAATGAAAGTAATGAAAATAATGAAAGTAATGAAAGTACTGAGAATAACTGGACAGATGACTGGTCTGAGACTATCAGTGCAGTAAAGAACGGACAGGATGAACAGAGGGGAAATCCGGACTGGTATATGTTCACCGGAGAGAATTATATTGTCAGAACGGATGATACTGCATCAGAGATTGGCGATATAGATGCCAGTGACCAGGGGTATGATTTTACAATAGATCCGGGAGAATACAGGATAGTGTCCGGCTGGGAGAAGGTTGCTCTGGAAATCAGAAGTTCTTCAGGAAAAGATGAAACTGTAAAATTTGACGAAGCAGACCACGAGGAGAAAATAGAATTACATGCCGGGGATGAGGTATCTGTGGTATCTCTGGATGGTCAAGATAATTATCTTGCCATGTATCAAATTCAGCAATATGACGAATAATTTTTTGCCCCTTTCTTTTTGTCAGAGACTGTGCTATACTTGTTAAACGTACCACATATAGAGAGAATTGTGGTGAATGAAAGAAAAAAATACTATATATTGTATATGGGAGCAAAAGGTATGATATATGTTATAAAGAAAGATGGTACGAGAGAAGAGTTTAATTCACAGAAGATCGTAGCAGCAGTAAATAAGTCGGCAGCCAGAATTTTATACACATTTTCGGATAAAGAGAAGGAATTTATCTGCCAGTTTGCGGAAGAACATGCGGAGGCACTGGGAAAGAATGAGATAGAGATCCAGGAGATGCACAACATCGTAGAGGGAGCACTTGAGAGAGTGAACCCGGCAGTGGCTAAGAGCTACCGCGATTACAGAAATTACAAACTTGACTTTATCCATATGATGGATGATGTATATACCAAGAGTCAGGCAATCCGTTATATTGGTGATAAGAGTAATGCCAATACAGACAGTGCGCTTGTAGCTACAAAGCGAAGCCTGATCTTTAATGAACTGAACAAAGAGCTTTATCGTAAATTTTTTATGAATCGTAATGAACTTCAGGCATGTAAAGATGGTTATATTTATATTCATGACCAGTCTGCACGTCTGGATACCATGAACTGCTGTCTCTTTGATGTGGCATCTGTACTCAGCGGCGGATTTGAGATGGGAAATGTATGGTACAATGAGCCTAAGACACTGGATACTGCGTTTGATGTTATGGGTGATATTATCCTGAGCACTGCTGCACAGCAGTATGGCGGATTCACAGTACCGGAAGTAGACAAGATTCTTGCACCTTATGCACAGAAGAGTTACGATAAATATATCCAGGAATTTATGAAATACTCTGACGAGAGCTGGACAGGACGTGAAGAACGTGCGATTGAGTATGCGCTTGACAAAGTCCGCAGAGATTTTGACCAGGGATGGCAGGGGATTGAGTATAAGCTGAATACAGTCGGATCTTCCAGAGGGGATTATCCATTTGTAACTGTAACTCTTGGACTTGGAATAAAGCAGTTCGAGAAGATGGCAAGTATTTCTCTTCTTGAAGTGCATAAAGGCGGACAGGGTAAGGCAGGACGCAAGAAACCGGTACTCTTCCCGAAAATCGTATTCCTTTATGATGAAAATATCCATGGAAAAGGCAAGATCAGTGAGGATGTATTTGAGGCAGGGGTTGACTGTTCTGCCAAGACTATGTATCCGGACTGGCTGTCCATGTCAGGAAAAGGATATATTTCCAGTATGTACAAGCAGTATGGAAAGGTTATAAGTCCTATGGGATGTCGTGCGTTCTTAAGCCCCTGGTACGAGAGAGGCGGTATGTATCCGGCAGATGATAAGGATGTTCCTGTGTTTGTGGGAAGATTTAACATCGGTGCGGTAAGCCTTCATCTTCCAATGATCCTTGCCAAAGCCAGAGCAGAGAGCAGGGATTTCTACGAAGTGCTGGATTTCTATCTTGAGATGATCCGTAATCTGCATATCCGTACCTATGATTATCTGGGACAGATGCGTGCGTCAACCAACCCGCTGGCATATTGTGAGGGAGGATTTTACGGTGGACATCTGAAACCGAATGAAAAGATTGGCAAGATTCTGAAACCAATGACAGCATCCTTCGGAATCACTGCATTAAATGAACTTCAGGAACTTTACAATGGCAAATCCATTGCTGAAGACGGGCAGTTTGCACTGGATGTGCTGAAATATATCAACAGGAAAGTAAATGAATTTAAAGAGAAAGATGGTTATCTTTATGCAATTTATGGAACACCGGCAGAGAGTTTATGTGGACTGCAGGTGGAACAGTTCCGTAAGATGTATGGCATTGTGAAAGGGGTTTCTGATCGTCCTTATGTAAGCAACAGTTTCCACTGTCATGTGACTGAAGATGTAACTCCGATTGAAAAACAGGATCTGGAGGGACGTTTCTGGGAGTTGTGCAACGGCGGTAAGATTCAGTATGTACGTTATCCGATCGATTATAATCGTGAAGCAATACGCACTCTGATTCGCAGAGCCATGTCTTTGGGATATTATGAGGGAGTAAATCTTTCCCTTGCTTACTGTGATGACTGCGGACATGAGGAACTTGAAATGGATGTGTGTCCGGTCTGTGGTTCCAAGAATCTGACAAAGATTGACCGTATGAACGGATATCTTTCCTACAGCCGTGTGCATGGTGATACTCGTCTGAACGAAGCGAAGATGGCAGAGATTGCGGAACGTAAATCTATGTAATATCAGGTCAGGGGTAAACTTTTGAATCTGACATCATAATATGATAATTAAAAGACATATACCGGCAAGATGATATGTATTGCTCTGGTATATGTCTTTTTGTATTGTCAGATAAAATATAGCAATCCTCTTAAATGTATTATTTACGAGGATTGCTATAGAATCATTTAATGATAGTTCCGGTTTTTTCGAAATATCCATCCTTTGCATGCGCAATATCTGTGATGATCGTTCTTCTGTTATCTCCCTTTTCGATAAAAGAGATTCCGGCTTCGAATTTAGGAAGCATGGAGCCTGGGGCAAACTGATTGTCAGCCATATATTTCTTAGCATCATCTACAGAAATTGTATTAAGATATTCTTCATTGTCCTGACCGAGGTTCAGACTTACTTTCTCAACACTGGTAAGGATCAGAAGAGTATCTGCATTTAATTCCTGTGCAAGAAGTCCGCTGGAAAGGTCTTTCTCAATGATCGCACTTGCACCATGAAGATCGATTCCCTGTTCCATAACCGGGATTCCGCCGCCGCCTGCTGCGATTACTACCTGGCCCGCATCTACAAGTGTGCGGATTGTTTCAAGCTCTACGATTTTCTGCGGTTTCGGAGCTGCCAGGATTCTTTTATAAGTGCCGTCAGCCAGTTTAGTGACAAAGTTTCCCTTGCTTTCTTCAGTTTCAGCCTCTTTTTCTGTAAGGACACGTCCGATGATCTTCTCAGGTTCAGCGAAAGCATCATCATATGGATCAATGACAACCTGTGTAAGGATAGTAGCTACCGGTTTATAAATACCGCGGGAAATAAGTTCTGCGCGGATTGCGGTCTGGAGGTCATATCCGATATAGCCCTGACTCATTGCCGAACATACGGACATAGGTGCAAATGTATAGTCAGGATGTGTTTTGCCAAATTCATTCATGGCTGTGTGGATCATTCCAACCTGTGGACCGTTACTGTGGGAAATGACTACACGATTTCCGGCTTCTACAAGATCTGCGACAGCTTTGGCTGCTTTTTTTGTAGCGATTTTCTGCTCCGGTAAGGTGGTTCCTAATGCTCTGTGGCCCAGTGCAACTACTGTAATTTTTTCGCTCATGGGAATTACCTCGATTCTTTCATGTTCTGTAAATATGATATCTGCGGGGTGATCTTATATATAAAGATTTTTGAAATTTTTTATCACTGATATCATAAATATTCAATCATATTGATATCCTACATTATAAAAGACTGCCAGTAGAATTGCAATAGAAAATAACTCAAAAAACACCTCGCGGGATATTATCAGTGAACAGTAACAAAAAACAAACAGCTCTCACATTTCTGTGAGAGCTGTTTTGTTTTTTTGAGGGGGGAGATAGAGAGTGGTTTTTCATCTATCCAAGACCTATTATATGGGAAAATTATGTTCAAAGTATGTCGAATTTCTGAAACAATCGGTAAATTTATAAAAGAATTATAAACAAATACGAAAAATAAAAAGTGGTATCTTGTTTTTATAGCATAGACATGCTAAAGTAGATTCATCGGCAACAGCCGTTATCAGTATTCTTATTTTCACGCACCGGTCCGGTGCAAAAATTTCCAATTATTTATTGATAGTCCGGGAGATGGTTTTGAATCCTGAGCAGAAACTCTGAAAATCCTATTTATTGTGCAAAACAGAGAGGAGAGATGCGTATGTCTGTGGATATGAACTTATAATCTCGAAAGATACTGTACCGATATCATTCTGACAGTGGAAGTACCTCAGATGACATAGAATAAAAATTCAGGAGAATGAGAGAATGGAAAAAAGAATATGGAATCAGTTAAAAAAAGCAGTCATGATAACGGCTGCTGTCGGGATTTTGGGAACAGGAGCAGTATCAGCAGCAGAATTTGAAGTTGCAGAGTTATATGTTCCTGCTGTGGGTTTAAAGCAGAGTGCACAGTGGATCGATGAAGAGAAATTTCAGGCAGAACTGACACTGGAAGTGAGCGGTCTGAAAGAACTGTATAAAAGTCAACAGGAAAATACTGCTTCGGAGAACGGACAGTTGCCGATGGAAAATAGTACATGGGATGGCGAAGTGAGAGAAGCAGAAGCAGCAGAAAATACGACAGATGAAGTGGATTCCGAAAATACAGAGTGTGAATCAGAGAGTGCAGTAATAGATATAGAAGATATAGAAAGCGAAGAATATCGGAAGGCAGAAGAAAACGCAGAAGGATCTGACACAGAAACCGGACAGACACAACAGAGTGAGCAGGAGAACCAAAATGAGATCAGGGAAGATAAAACCAGATATTTTCTGACTGTATATATTTCAGAATATTTTCAGGTAAATGCAGAAGCGTTAAAGAATGATCTGCAGGCTGAATCCGTACAGATACAAAATAAGAAAGGTGAGACAACCCAGATTACAAAGCTGACCTGTGAGACTGCACTTTCAGATGCGGAAACAGATATCTTTACCATGAAAGTGCCGGTGTCTCTGCGTGAAGAATATCGTATTTCTTCTGTAAAAACAGATTATCCTCTGTGCCAGGATGCACCGCTTTGCAAAGATTGGGAGGGGACAGGTGCGTATTTCTGGATGAAATCAGGGGATGAAACCTGGACTGTTGCAGAAACTCCTTCAGCTCTGCTTTCCGTACAGGAGGCAAAAACAGGGATCACAGCCCGGTTACAGCAGGAGACGAAAGAGGTACGTGCAGGGCAGAACCTTACTTATGTATTGTCTGTAGAGAATACAGGAGAATTACCTCTGGAAAATATAGAGATATCCAGTGTTTTTTCTCAGGATAATATAAAAGCCGAATGGAAACAGGAAGAGGGATTTACTGCAAATGGTATGCAGGGAATTATTTCAGGTCTTAAGGCAGGAGAAATCAGAAATCTTCAGATGATAGTACAGCTTACAGAGGAGCAGGCAGGAGAGCTTATTCATACAGTAACTGTAAAAGCGAAATATCCGGGAAAGGAAGAAAGTATTGGATGTCAGAAATCAGTCGAAACAGAAGTCATTGCATTAAAGGCAGCTTTTGAGGTGGAGAAAACTGCGGACAGAACACAGGCATATCCGGGAGATACGATCACATATCAGATCTGCATCAGGAATACGGGTGAGCGGACACTTCATTCGGTTCTCAGTACAGAAAGATTCCAAAATGCCGGTATTCAGGCAAACTTTGTCAGGAAAGAGGGTGTAACATTAAACAGCACAGGCACACAGGCTCTGATTCCGCAGATCGCACCGGGAGAGGCTTTTGCACTTTACGCTACAGTGACTGTTCCACAATATATGGCAAGTCAGGAATTGATCAATGAGGTAATCGTTACATCTGATGAGACTGGTACACAGGCAATGACATCTAAGGCAAACGTAGAATTAAAGGAAACTGATAATATTGTTACAGTTACGCCGCAACCGGCATCTCTGGCTTCCCAGAGTTATGGATATGACTCAAAGTCCGGAAGTGCTTATACTACTGCTTCCAAACCACGTACAGGAGATGAGACAGAAACGGTTTTGTATATTGTACTGGGGATTTTTGCAATCATGTCCGGAGTCAGTGCATTCTGTTACAGGAAGACAAAAAAACAGCAGAAGTAGAGAAACAACGTTGAAACGACAGGGGAGGTGTGCTATTCTTATATAGAATATACGCTTTAGTAAAACACCTCTGCCTGACTTTAAAGAAATTGCGTTACTGTGAACGGAGTGAACAGTAACGAAATTGCCGCAGAGGCTGTATAAAATTCAGGCAGGCAGGAAATGATATGGAGGATTAAAATGAAATTAATATCCTTACTGGAAAAGCTGGAATATACATGTCTTCAGGGCAGTACAGACCAGGAAGTAAAAAATGTGATTTATGATTCCCGGAAAGTAGAAGAGGGCTCTCTTTTTATCTGTATCCGCGGCGCAGTGGTGGATGGCCATAAATTTGTGCCGGATGTAGTTGCAAAAGGAGCAAAGGTTCTGATTGTGGAAGAAGCTGTGGAAGCACCGGAAGATGTGACAGTCATTCTTGTGAAAGATACACGATATGCAATGGCGTTTATTTCTGCCGCTATTCCGATTCGGTCTTTGTTTTTCATTTCTTCTGTCTGACCTGACAGC
>OGKG01002307.1_pt1 | contig 20383 bp, 17 predicted proteins | sample 1572201 | NCBI WGS metagenome assembly OGKG01 (sample SAMEA2582146, study PRJEB24529) | metagenome | biome: Human gut stool | place: China | collected 2011 | reverse complement strand
GCGCAAAAGCCTGCGCTCTGCTGGGCGTGCAGGCCGATGATCTGAATGTCAGCTGTGAAGTGCTGGAAATGCCCCAGAAAACTGGTTTTCTGGGCCTGAAGACCACTCCCGCAAAGGTGCGTGTCAGTGTGGAAGAGCCGGATGCCCCGGCCGAAGCTCCCGTGGAAGCTGCCCCCGCTGCAGAGGAGAAGGCTCCGGCAGAACAGCCGGTGGAAGCCGCTCCTGCCGTTGAGGAACAGCCCGCTCCCGAAGCACAGCCGGAAGAAAAGGCCGAAGAGCCTGCCGCCCCTGCTGCAGAGCGGGCCGCTGCTCCTGCTGCGGAGGAAGAAGAGACGGAAGTGCCCATCGTGATCGAGGAGAACGCCAAGGTCAAGGCCGCTGTGGAATATCTGCAGGAAGTCATTGCCCTGATGGGTGTGGAGAATGTGGCTTTCAGCGCTGTGCAGAAGGGCGAAGCCACCATCATCCGTCTGGATGGCGAACATCTGGGTGCGCTGATCGGCCGCCGCGGCGAGACCATGGAGAGCCTGTCCTATCTGGCAAGCCTCGTGGCCAACCGTCTGGAAGGCGATTACATCAAACTGGGTCTGGATGTGGCCGGCTACCGCGACAAGCGCGAGAGCGACCTGACCGCTCTGGCACAGCGCATTGGCAACAAGGTGCGCAAGACCGGCCGCAGCTTTGCCATGGAACCCATGAACCCCTACGAGCGCCGTATCATCCACTCTGCCATCAGCAAGATGGAGGGTGTGCGCAGCGAGAGCAAGGGTGAGGGCCGTGACCGCCGCGTGGTCATCTACTCCACTGCACCCGATGCACAGACCGAGAACACTTACGGCGAGCGCCGCCCCCGCAGCGGACGCGGCGGCAATGGCCGCCGTCCCGGCGGAAACCGCAATGGCGGCTATCGCGGCGGAAACCGTGGAGACCGCAATGGCAGCCGCGGCGGTTATCGCGGCAGCCGTCCCTCCAATGGACGCGGCCCGCGCCCGTCCGATGTGCCGGAGCGTACCTATGCGCCCCGTGATGCAGAGAACGCTGCTCCGGTGGCACCCAAGCGCACCGAGCGTGTGGACGACTTTGCAGATTTCAGCTTTGGCAAGATCGAGCTGTAAGCTGCACCACGAAACAGAACCATGCAGTGCCCCGCATTTCCACCGGAAGTGCGGGGCACTTTTTGATCTTTTTTTCCACAAACATTTTGAAAGATGTGGAAAAACCGCGCGGCGGGTGTATCTTTTTGCGCAAAAACGTGGTAAAATAAACAGTAAAATCAGAAAGTGTGTGCTGCGGCAGGTCTGCCGTACCGGGCGCACAAGCAGCGCACCCGCAAAGGCAGGTGCGCGGAAAGGAAGCAGTATGCAGGGAACGACCATTGCAGCAATCGCAACGGCACCGGGCGCAGGCGGCATTGCTGTGGTGCGGCTTTCCGGCGCAGAGAGCTATGAGGTGGCGGCGCGGGTGTTCCGCCCGGCCAATGCCGCAAAGAAGGTGCAGGATGCCAAAGGCTATACGGCGCTGTTCGGGCATTTTGCCGACGGTGAAGAGCTGTTTGACGAGGGCGTGGCCCTGTTTTTCCGCGCGCCGCACAGCTACACCGGCGAAGATGTGGTGGAGCTTTCCTGCCATGGCGGCAATGCCGTGGCACGGCGGCTGGTGGAAGCCTGCCTTGCAGCCGGGGCACAGCCTGCTGCCCCCGGTGAGTACACCCGCCGTGCGTTCCTGAACGGAAAACTGGGACTGACGCAGGCCGAGGCGGTGATGGACCTGATCGCAGCGGACGGACGTCAGGGTGCGGCGCTGGCCAACGCCGCCCTCGGCGGTGCGCTGGCAAAGAAGATCGATGCCCAGAAGAAAGCTCTGACCGCGCTGCAGGCGCATCTGGCGGCGTGGGTGGACTTCCCCGAAGAGGATGTCCCGGAACTGGACGAAGCCCATTTACGCACGGTGCTGGGCGGCGTACAGGCCGAGCTGGACGCATTGATCCGCAGCTATCAGGCGGATACCGTCCTGCGGGAAGGGGTGGACTGCGCCATTCTGGGCAGACCCAATGCGGGCAAATCCACCCTGCTCAATCTGCTGGCCGGGTTCGACCGGGCCATCGTGACCCCGGTGGCGGGCACCACCCGGGATGTGGTGGAACAGGCGGTGCAGCTGGGAGAGATCCGGCTGAACCTGTTCGATACTGCTGGTCTGCGCCAGACCGAAGATGCCATTGAAGCGGAGGGAATCCGCCGAAGCTGGAAAAAACTGGAAGAAGCGGGCCTGATCCTTGCGGTGTTCGATGGCTCCGAGCCGCCCACCCGGGAGGATCTGGAACTGGCCCGCCGCTGTGCCGGGCGCCCGGCCATTGCGCTTGTGAACAAAGAGGACAAGCCCGCGCAGTTTGATGCAGAACTCATTGCGCCGTATTTTGCCATGGTGCTGCCGGTATGCTGCAGGGAAGAGGGGAGCCGCAAGGTGATCTCTGCCGCTGTGGCCCGTCTGCTGGGCACAAATCAGGTAGACCCACACGCCGCCAGCCTGTCCGGCCAGCGTCAGCTTGCCGCCGCCCTGCAGGCGCGGGATGCCGTGGCCGGTGCGCTGGAAGCCGCCGGGGGCGGCTTCGGGCTGGATGCCGTTTCGGTCTGTGTGGATGACGCGCTGGAAGCGCTGTGTGAGCTGACCGGCGAGAACGCCTCGGAAGCGGTCATCGATCAGGTGTTCGAGCGGTTCTGCGTGGGAAAGTAACGGGGAAAAGGGAAAGTATGAACCACTTAGGAGATTATGATGTCATCGTCATCGGTGCCGGTCATGCCGGTATCGAAGCCGCCCATGCCGCTGCGGCGCTGGGCGCAAAGGCGGCTGTGTTTACCATGAGTCTGGACGCCATCGGCAATATGCCCTGCAATCCCAGCATTGGCGGCACGGCAAAAGGAACGTTGGTACGCGAATTAGATGCTCTCGGCGGTGTGATGGGTCTGGCAGCCGATGCCACCTATCTGCAGAGCCGGATGCTCAACAAGGGCAAAGGCCCGGCAGTGCATGCACTGCGGGTGCAGACTGACCGCAAGCGTTACCACGAATACATGAAACACGCACTGGAGCTGACCCCCGGCCTTGCCATCCATCAGGCCGAGGTGGTGGGCATTCAGGTGGAGAACGGCCATGTGAAGGGCATCGTCACCCAGCTGAACGGCGAATACGGTGCAAAGTGCGTGGTCATTGCCACCGGCACCAATCTGGGCGGCAAGATCTTTGTGGGCGATGCCTGGTATGCTTCCGGCCCGGACGGGATGCACGCGGCCAACGCCCTGACCGAAAGCCTGAAAGCCGCCGGCTTGCCCCTGCGCCGCTTCAAGACCGGCACCCCGGCCCGTGTGCACCGGCGCAGCATCGATTTCAGCCAGCTGGAATGCCAGCCCGGCGACCCGGATAACGAGCTGCAGCCCTTCAGCTTTATGACCGACGCTCCCATGCACAACAAGGTGGAATGCTGGATCGCCTACACGAACCCGGAAACGCATAAAATCATTCTGGACAACATCCAGCGCAGCCCGCTGTACGGCGGCATGATCGAGGGCGTCGGCCCGCGCTACTGCCCCTCCATCGAGGACAAAGTGGTGCGTTTTGCGGGCAAGGACCGCCACCCCATTTTTGTGGAGCCTTGCGGCGAGAACACCGAGGAAATGTATCTGCAGGGTGCATCCAGCAGCCTGCCGGAAGATGTGCAGAACGCGTTCTACCGTAGCATCAAAGGGTTTGAACACATCGAGATCATGCGCCCGGCTTACGCCATCGAGTACGACTGCGTAGACCCCACCAGTTTGGAAGCCACGCTGGAAAGCAAGGTGGTGCGGGGACTGTACGGGGCAGGGCAGTTCAACGGCACCTCCGGCTACGAGGAAGCCGCCGCGCAGGGTCTGCTGGCGGGACTGAACGCCGCCCGCAATGCGCTGGGCAAAGAGCAGCTCATCCTGCCGCGGCACACCAGCTATCTGGGCACGCTGGTGGATGATCTTGTCACCAAGGGCGTTATGGATCCATACCGCATGATGACCAGCCGCAGCGAATACCGGCTGACCCTGCGGCAGGATAACGCCGACCAGCGCCTGACTCCCATCGGCAGGGAATACGGTCTGGTTCAGGATGACCGCTGGGCAAAGTACCAGCACACCCAGAGCATTCTGGAGGCGGAGCGCCGCCGCCTGCACGAGACCCATCTGCGCACGGCAGACCTGCGCGCCGCCATGGAAGCGGCGGGCCTTGCCCCGGCGGCAGAGGGTGGCATTGCCGAAGAGCTGCTGCGCCGCCCGGAGATCAGCTACCCGCTGCTGGCGGGCGTCATCGGCTTGGGGGAGGAGATCACTCCCATGCTGGCCGAGCGGCTGGAGACCGAGATCAAGTATGCAGGCTACATTGCCCGGCAGGACCGGATGATCCGCGATGTGGCGCGCCACGAAAAGACCCTGATCCCGGAAGACTTCGAGTACGCCGACCTCACCGGCCTGACGCTGGAAGCCCGCGAAAAGCTGGCCCGCATCCGCCCGAAGAACCTCGGGCAGGCGGGGCGCATCCCCGGCGTCTCGCCATCGGATGTGGCGCAGCTGAGCATTGCGCTGGCGGCGAAAAAGTAAGAGAGAAGATGAACCTATGGAAGAACTGAAACTTTACGAAGGCCGCCCTGCCGACTGCAGCGGACGGCTGGAAAAAGAGATCCGCACCTATGATTTTCTGGATGGGCTTGGCATCCCGTACTGGCGTACCGACCATGCATGGATGCACGCCGATACCATGGAAGCCTGCCATGACATCGACGCAGTTCTGGAAGCGACCGTTTGCAAGAATCTGTTTTTGTGCAACCGGCAGAAGACGAACTTCTACCTGCTCATGATGCCGGGGGACAAGCCGTTCAAGACCAAGGAGCTTTCTCATCAGCTGGGCATTGCCCGCCTGAGCTTTGCATCGCCGGAGGACATGGAGCGGTATCTGGACTGCACGCCCGGTTCTTCTTCTATCATGGGTCTGATGAACGATACCGGCAACGCCGTGCAGCTGCTGATGGATGAGGATGTGCGGGAAGGGGAGTACCTTGGCTGCCACCCCTGCATCAACACCTCCTCGTTGAAACTGCGGACGGCGGATGTGCTGGAAAAGTTTTTGCCTGCCGTGCACCACGAGCCTGTTTTTGTGCATCTGACCGGAGAATAAGAGAAAGGATATTTCCCTATGATCGATAAACAGCGCCTTGAAGCAAAATGTTCCACATGGAACATTGCCCTCACCGGTACCCAGCTGGATCAGCTGGACGCCTTTGCACAGATCCTTGTGGACTACAACCAGAAGGTCAACCTGACCGCCATCACCGACCCGGAGGGTATCGAGGACAAGCACTTTCTTGACAGTCTGCTCTTTGCCAGCCAGCCGGAAGTGTCGGGCCGCATGGTGGACGTGGGTGCGGGCGCAGGGTTCCCCGGCATCGTGACCAAAATCTACAAGCCGGAGCTGGAACTGACCCTGATGGAGCCGACTGGCAAACGGGTGGAGTTTTTGAAATATGCCTGCGCACAGCTGGGGCTGACCGGCGTGGAGTTTGCCAAGGAACGCGCCGAGGAAGCCGCCCGCAAAGTGTGGCGGGAGCAGTTTGATCTGGCCTCTGCCCGCGCGGTGGCCGCCCTGCCCATGCTGGCCGAATACTGTCTGCCGCTGGTCAGGGTGGGCGGAAGCTTTCTGGCCATGAAGGGCGCTTCCGGCGAGGAAGAGCTGGCGGCAGCCCGGGGTGCTATCAAAAAGCTGGGCGGCGAATACAAAGAGACCCGCACCCTGCACCTGCCGGGCGGCGACACCCGCACCCTGATCCTCTGCAAAAAGATTTCGCAGACTCCGACTGCCTACCCCAGAAACGGCGGTAAAATTGCAAAAAGTCCGCTGAAATAACGAATCATCGATAAGAATATGCAAAACCCTGCCGAACGAAACTTCTGGCAGGGTTTTTCTTTGTGTGGTAAACTGAGCTTGCAAGACCGGATTTTCCACACTTTCCCGGGAAAATGTGGAAAACAAAATGCGATGCTTTGGAAAGGGGCAGTGTTATCCATGTTTGAACGCAGAAAACAGGCGGGGAAAATTTATTTCCTGCCCATCGATCAGATCCGGCCGTCGCCGTTTCAGGCGCGGAAAGAATTCAGCGAGAAGGAGCTTGCGGCGCTGGCGCAGAGCATCCGGGAGAACGGCCTGCTGCAGCCCGTCTCGGTGCGAAAGATGCCGGATGGCTGTTATGAGCTTGTGGCAGGGGAGCGGCGTCTGCGCGCCTGCCGGATGGCAAAGATGGATACCGTCCCGGCCATTCTCTGCAGTTATCCCGACGAGCAGACGGCGGCGCTGGGTCTGCTGGAGAACATCCAGCGCGCAGACCTGAACCCCTTTGAACAGGCACAGGGGCTGAAGGACGTGATGGTGCTGTGGGACTGCACGCAGGCTGAAGCCGCCAAACGGCTGGGTATGGCGCAGCCCACTTTTGCCAATAAGCTGCGTCTGCTGCAGCTGAATGCCGACCAGCGGCAGTTCGTGCTGGACAACAACCTCACCGAGCGCCACGCCCGGGCAGTGCTGCGCCTGCCGGAAAACCGCCGCAGCGAAGCACTTATCAACATTGCCAAGCGGCGGATGAATGCCCGCCAGACCGACCTGTACATTGAGCAGATGCTGAACAGCACGGCGAAGGGAAGGCACCGCATTTCCATGGTCAAGGACGTGCGCATTTTTGTGAACACCATCGACCATGCCATCCGTCTGATGACCGACAACGGCGTGCCCGCAACGGCCCACCGGGAGGAAAAGGACGGCTATATCGAGTATACCGTGCGCATCCCCACTGCCGCCGCCCAGCGCTGAAAATGTTCCATGTGGAACAACAGGAGCATGGAAAAGCGGACAAAAAACCGAAATAACATCACAAAAATGCAAAGAACGGTTCAAAAACCAATCCGGATGTGCTATACTAAGAATCAAGGTGCCCGTCCGGAGGGGAAAACGGCGGGCATGACTGCGAATGTTCCATGTGGAACAACTCTTTTCCCGGAAGGAAGAAATGTGCGTGGCAAAAATTGTAGCAATCGCAAACCAGAAGGGCGGTGTGGGCAAAACCACCACCGCCGTCAATCTTTCGTCCTGTGTGGCAGCTCTGGGCAAGCGGGTCCTGATCGTGGATCTTGACCCGCAAGGCAACACCACCACCGGCTACGGCATCCCGAAACGGAGCGTCGAGAAGGGAACTTACGAGATCCTCATCGGCCGCTGCCGTGCTTCGGAGGCCGTCCGCAAGACCGAGTACCGCACCGATGTCATCGGCTCCAACACCCGTCTGGCGGGTGCCAGTCTGGAGATGATCGATATCCCCGGCCGCGAAGGCCGCCTGCGCAAGGCGCTGGCCGAGGTGCAGAAAGATTACGACTTTATCTTCATCGACTGCCCGCCCAGTCTGGACCTGCTCACCCTGAACGGCCTGAGCGCCTGCGACAGCGTGCTCATCCCGGTGCAGTGCGAGTATTACGCGCTGGAAGGTCTGTCCGAGCTCATCAGCACTCTCAAGACTATCCGGAAAAAGTATAACCCTTATCTGGACATCGAGGGTGTGGTATTTACCATGTTCTCGCTGCGGTACAACCTGACCATTCAGGTGGTGGAGCAGGTGCAGAAGTATTTCGGCTCCAAGGTGTACGAGACCACCATCCCGCGCTCCATCCGCATTTCGGAAGCGCCCAGCTACGGTCAGCCCATCAACTTCTACGAGCCGAAGGGCAAGGGCAGCGAGGCGTACATGGACTTGGCAATCGAATTTGTCAAGCGCAACCGTCCCCACGAGCCAAAAAAGACCCGGGGCAGGCAGACACCCGCCGCAGAACCGGCGAAAAACGCTCTGGAAGATTAAAGCACAGGGGGAAGATCATTCAAGATGGCAAGAGGAAAAGGAGGGCTTGGGCGCGGGCTGGAAAGTCTGTTTGAGGACGCAGCTCCGGCCTTTGAGTCCGACGCAAATGTAGAAACGCTGCCCCTGCGCGAGATCGAACCCGATCCCGGCCAGCCGCGCAAGACCTTCGATCAGGAGGCGCTGGGCGAACTGGCGGCCAGCATTGCAGAGCACGGCCTGCTGCAACCCATCGCCGTGCGGCCCCGGCCCCGGGGCGGCTACAGCATCGTGGCAGGCGAACGCCGCTGGCGCGCCTGCCGCATGGCGGGTCTGAACGAAGTGCCCGTAGTGGTCAAGGACGTCTCCGACGAACAGGCCATGGAGCTGGCTCTGGTGGAAAATCTGCAGCGTGAAGATCTGGACCCGGTGGAAGAAGCCGCCGGTATCCGGGAGCTGATGAACCGCTGCAACTTGACGCAGGAGCAGGCCGCCCAGAAGCTGGGCAAGAGCCGCAGTGCGCTGGCCAACAGCCTGCGCCTGCTGAACCTGCCGGAAAATGTGCTGGAACTGCTGAAGAGCGGCTTCATCAATACCGGCCACGCCAAGGTGATCCTTGGCCTGCCCACGCCGGAACTGCAGGAGCAGGCGGCGCAGATCATCGCAGACAACCAGCTGAACGTCCGTCAGGCCGAAGCCCTTTGCAAGAAGCTGGCAAAGCCTGAAAAGGAGCCGAAGGAGCCAGAACCCCGCGGCACACTGCCGGTGGAGGTGGAGGAAAGCCTCAAGCAGGTGCTGGGCAGCGAGGTCAATGTGGCGTACCACGGCGGCAAAGGCAAGCTGACCGTTCATTTCTATTCGGATGAACAGCTCAGGGCTTTCGCCAATCTGCTGGGACAGTACCAGACCGAAGAATAAGCGATCCAAGACGGGCGACCGTCTTTGAACGGCACAGGGGAGAGGATCTTCTGTGCGAACGAAATAGAGCAAGGAGAGTAAATCATGCTTGATATCAAATTTGTCCGTGAGAACCCGGACGCCGTCAAGGAAAACATCAAGAAGAAATTCCAGGACGCCAAGCTCCCGCTGGTGGACGAGGTCATCGAGAAGGATGCCCAGTACCGCGCAGCCCTGAAGGAAGTGGAGACTCTCAAGGCAGCCCGCAACAAGCTGAGCAAGGCCAACGGCCCTCTGTTCGGTCAGTTGAAGAAGTGCACCGACGAGGCTCAGAAGGCTGAGCTGCAAGCTCAGATCGACGCCAACAACGCCGCCGTCAAGGCCGACGCCGACAAGATGGCAGAGCTGGAAAAGGAAGAGGAAACTCTGGCAGCCCGCATTCAGGAGATCATGTACACCATCCCCCAGATGATCGACCCCAGCGTGCCCATCGGCCCGGACGACACCTACAACGTGGAAGCACAGCGCTTCGGTGAGCCGGTCGTGCCCGATTTCCCCATCCCGTACCACACCGAGATCATGGAGAGCTTCGACGGCATTGATATGGACGCCGCAGGCCGCGTGGCCGGCAATGGCTTCTACTATCTGCTGGGCAACATCGCCCGCCTGCACGAGGCCGTTCTGGCCTATGCGCGTGACTTCATGATCGACAAGGGCTTCACCTATGTCATCCCGCCCTTCATGATGCACGGCAACGTGGTGCAGGGCGTTATGTCCTTCCCGGAGATGGACGCCATGATGTACAAGATCGAGGGCGAGGACCTGTACCTGATCGGCACCAGCGAGCACACCATGATCGGCCGCTTCATCGACCAGACCCTGGACGAGGCCACTCTGCCCCTGACCCTGACCTCCTACAGCCCCTGCTTCCGCAAGGAGAAGGGCGCCCACGGCATCGAGGAGCGCGGCATCTACCGCATCCACCAGTTCGAGAAGCAGGAGATGATCGTCGTCTGCAAGCCCGAGGACAGCATGGATTGGTACGATAAGCTGTGGAAGAACTCCGTCGAGCTGTTCCGCTCGATGGAGATCCCTGTCCGCCAGCTGGAGTGCTGCTCCGGCGATCTGGCCGATCTGAAGGTCAAGAGCTGTGATATCGAGGCTTGGAGCCCGCGCCAGCAGAAGTACTTTGAGGTTTGCTCCTGCTCCAACCTGGGCGACGCCCAGGCCCGCCGCCTGCGCATCCGCTTTAAGGATGAGAATGGCAAGACCCAGCTGGCCCACACGCTGAACAACACCTGCGTGGCCCCGCCGCGTATGCTGATCGCCTTCCTGGAGAACCACCTGCAGGCCGACGGCACCGTCACCATCCCCGAGGTCCTGCGCCCCTACATGGGCGGCAAGGCCGTGTTGGTGCCCAACAAGAAGTAATTTTGAAAGAGCCTTCCCCTTTTGGGGAAGCCTTTAGAGCCTTTCCCCGCATTGCACCCGCAATGCGGGATTTTTTTTTGTATTTTTTGAATTTTTTCGGGGAAAACTACTTGACATAGGGGGCACTGTCGGCTATAATAATATAGCGTTCTCGAGAGCGCAGCTCACAAATGTGGCGGTATAGCTCAGTTGGCTAGAGCATTCGGTTCATACCCGAAGTGTCACCGGTTCAAATCCAGTTACCGCTACCACTTTTACAGAGTTTCGCTAAGGTTAGGGGGACGGTCGTCTGCAGTAGTGGACGATGGAAGTCGGAGGTTTTAGCGAAGCTCTGTATTTCTAAGGCCCGTTGGTCAAGCGGTTAAGACACGGCCCTTTCACGGCTGTAACATGGGTTCGATTCCCGTACGGGTCACCAAAAAGCACTACTTCATTTGAGGTAGTGCTTTTTTCTTTATATTTACTTTTCAACAGGTGTCGGGCGTAAATGGTGACCCATACGGGAATCGAACAGCCCGCGCCCCGCGTCAGCGTCCCGCGGGGCAAAAACAGCCCTGCGGACTGTTTTTAGGGCGCGGGAGATGGACGTACGGGTCACCAAATGTAGTTCTTGATTTTTAACGAAAATTCGTTAGAAATTGAGGACTTTTTCTTTTACCCTTTGACGTGTACCACAATCGTACCACACTTTCAGAAAAAATCAATCTTTCCAGAGGGTAGAAGCGCTGCGCAAAAGCCTTTGTAGGCGCAGCACTTCTACCTTTTTTAGTTGTTCCCCGCCTAATTTTAAAACCGTGAAGTGTCGAACAGTAAAGGGGCTTTCGCGGCATATGCCCTGCTGCGGTAACAGCGTGAGGGCAACCAAGACAGTACACATTCTGTGCATGCCATATGAACATTAGACATCATAATACCGAATTGATAAGTGCTTGCATCAGGAATAATCTGTACAGCATCGCCAGCAAGATATTCCGTAATCGTCAAGTTATTTGATTCTGCACATTTTCTTCTTCCATGTTTTTCTTGTATGCTTGTTCATGTTTTTTCAATTTTCTTGCTTTTTCGCATTCTATTCTATATCGTTCATTTTGTAGTGCAGTGATTCGTTTATCTTCTGCATCCGCTTCTTTTTTGTCGGTTGTATGATAATATTTAAAACGATTGTAAACTCTACACGCCATTGCAGCAGCTATTGCAAAAATTTCAGCAAGAACCAAGAGTATAAAGAGGAGCCATTCTTCCTGCTCTGGAATATCATGGTGGATACGGTCTGGAGGGTATCCTAACATTAAGAACAACGCACCAAAAATAAAAAGTGGAGCGATAAATCTAGCGCGAGGACCAAGGAAAAATCCGTCTGTGCCGCCCATTGCTCCTGATATACTGTTTGCAGCACCTGTTACGTTACCAACGGAGACTTGTAGGGCTGCATTGGCAACTTGCGCAGCTTTTATATTTTTCCGTGTTTTCTTTGACATCTTCTTTGTATCTGTTGATGGGATGCAAACAGCAAAAGCAAGAAGAGCAAAAATTCCCGGTAAACCGGCAAGTCCACCATACAACCAGTATTCATCAAATGCGTAGCTGTTTCCTGAATAGCCTCCAATTTTATTGCATCCTACTATGCAAAACGCGATGACGGTAAGATATGCAATGATATTAAGACCTACTAAAAGCATATATCTATGACGTAGTTTTCTCTGAATTTTATCAATTTGAATTGGGTCTGTTTCAACCATGACTTTTCTCCTCCAAATGTATTGGCAATGTGATTGTTGATTGACGATTCTTGACGTTTGTAGTCATGGAACATACCGTGATGCCCAAAAATTCCGGCATCTTCGGTATACAGACAAAATACCAGCCGCACACACAGCTTGTTCAGACTTTTCAGCGACTGCTCGGCAGCGGGTTGGCATACTGCTTGTAAAGCGCATCATACAGCAAGCCAACGATTTCGCCCGCCGCGATGGAGACTTCCATTTCCCGCTTGAGGTGTTCGTTTTCGGCATCGACAAGAAATTGAAGCCGATAGTATTCTTTTTCCAGATTCGCAAGTTCGATGATTTCAGGCTCACCGCGCGGGCGTTCCATATCATACACATAAAAGGTGCTGAAATTGCAGGTTACCACCCAGCGCGGGTGCTGCGACATGGGCAGCTCCAAAATATACCGCTTAGCCTGTTCAAAAGGGGTCAGCAGCGCACCGTCTGATTGCTTGATGGGCTTGCTCAGGTCTTTGCCAAGACCCTTTTGCTCAATCAGTACTTTGGTGGACGGAATTGCGCCGTCAATAAAGCTGGTGTGGTCGAGGTGAACCTGTTCCTCAAATGTGATGAACTGCTCCGGCTGTTCCACGCCGTAGACATCACGCAAAGAGAGAAAGCCAAAAGGATTGACTTTCGCCTTTTTCATAGCCCTTATCCTTCCAGTAGGCGGCAAATTTCTTTGCGGCCTGTTGCTGTTGCGCGGCGGTCATAGCGGTCACCTCATAGCACAATATTTTATAATTATCATAGCATAAACCTATGCTTACGGCAATTGCGTTTTACAAAAATAAGACACTCTTTGGCGGTAAAGCGCATAATCAGGGGTGTTGCACTTTCCCGCAAATGCGTGTACAATATTGCATATATTCTTTATAAAAAAAGGGGGCGGCAGTTTGGCGGCACAAAAGGTGCAGCAACGCACGGCGGGGGGCATTGCCTACACACTGACGCGGCGGCGGGTGCGCAATATCAACCTGCGCGTGCGGGCCGATGGTTCCGTGGCGGCCAGTGCGTCGGTGCGGGTGCCGGTAAGCTATGTGGATGCCTTTGTGGCCGCACGGGCCGATTGGGTGCGCAGCGCACAGGCCCGGGCCGCCGTCCGGCGTGAGCGCGAGGAGGCCGAACGCCCTGAGCTGCCCGCAAAGGCAGACGCACTGGCCCATATGCAGGCGCTTTGCCGGGTATACTATCCGCAGTTTGCGGCCAGCTGTCCGGGCGGGCATATGCCCAAAATCGCCGTGCGGGACATGACCACCCGCTGGGGGTCGTGCAGCCTGCGCACCGGCACGCTGGCCTTTGCGCGGCGGCTCTGTGTGATGCCGCTGGCGGCGCAGGAATATGTGGTCGTGCATGAGTTTTGCCATTTTGCCCATCCGGACCACAGCCCGGCGTTTTGGGCGACCGTAGCAAGGGTCATGCCGGATTATAAACAGAGGGAAAAGTTGTTGAAAATGCGGTGACGGCCGGGAAAGCCTTCCCCCTGGGGGGAAGGTGGCCGTAAGGCCGGATGAGGGGTGCGTTTATGGATGCCGCCCGGGAAAGGGGCAACAGCGGCAGACCTGCCCCTCATCAGCCGCCTGCGGGCGGCAGCTTCCCCCCCAAGGGGAAGCCAAAGCTCGGCGGCGGGGATGCCGCGCCCAACAAATACGGCACTGCGTAGGGGCCGGGCATGCCCGGCCCGCAGCCATGCCCAAACCACAGCATTCAGACAACGTTGCGGGCGAGGCATGCCTCGCCCCTACAATCCAATAACATCCAAAAGGGAGGTCCTATCTTGCCATCTCCACAAAAAAAATACACGACGCTTGTCAGCAATACGCTGTTGTTTGCCATCTCAAACTTCAGCTCCAAGCTGCTCAGCTTCTTCATCCGGCCTTACTTGAGTTACGCGCTGGACTCGCCGGACGTCATGGGCGTGTCGAGCCTTTTGCAGCAGGCCACCAACCTGCTCATCCCGGTGGTCAGCCTGGGCGTGGCCTACGCGGTCATCCGGTTTGGCCTGGATAAGGAAACCGACAAATCCAGCGTGTTCGTCAACGGCGCGGCTACGATCAGCCTGGGCTTTGTCGTGCTGCTGCTGGCCATGCCGCTGGTGCGGCTGATACCCAATGCGGCGGAATATCTGGGCTTTTTGTACCTTTGCGTGCTGGCAAGCTGCCTGCGCACGCTGTGTACCCAGTTCATCCGCGCGCGGATGCTGAATCGGCTGGTGGCGATAGACGGCGTGTTGACGACGCTGAGCCTGCTGCTGTATTATCTCTTGTTCCTCAGCGTGTTTAAAATGGGCGCGACCGGCTTTTTGCTGGCAAACGCGCTGGCCGATTTGACATCCATGGTGTTTGTGTTCATCGCGGGCGGGTGCTGGCGGTACTTCAAACCCAAAGCGTTCAACATGGCGCTGTGGAAGGATATGCTGCGCTACTGCCTGCCGATGATCCCGGCGTCCATCAGCTTTTGGATCATCAACGCCAGCGATATGTTCTTTGTGCAGGGCATGTGCGAGAACTATGGCGGCCGCAGCGGCAACCACTGGGTCGGCCTGCTGTCGGCGGGGTACTTCCTGCCGCAGATCATCACGATCCTGGGCAGCATCTTCTACGAGGCATGGCAGCTCTCCGCCGTGACCGAGGAAACCGACCGCGAGGCGTTTTTCTCCAAAATTTTCCGCGTGTATGCCAGCGTTTTGTTCTGCTGCGTGGCGGGTATCATCATGCTGTGCCAGGTGCTCATGCGGGTGTTCAAGGCCGAATATTTCGACGCCTGGACGTTCGTGCCGTTCCTGACGCTCTGCTCGATGCTGACCTGCCTGAACCAGTTTTTGAACAGCATCTACGTCGTGTATAAGCGGTCGACCGGGTCGCTGTTCACGATGCTGGCGGGCGCGGTGCTGAACCTGATTCTGAACTACCTGTTCATTCTGCATTGGGGGCCGTGGGGCGTCACCCTGGCCAGCTTCCTGAGCCTGATGCTGGTGTTCCTGCTGCGCGCCTACTCCACACGCGGGCTGCTGGAAATAGACTTCCACCCCGCGTGGCTGGTGCTGAACCTGGCGCTGGTGCTGGGCGAGATCTGGTGCATGATGAACCTGGAGCGCTGGGCTCTGCCGGTGGTAGGCATCACCGCGGTGGTCTGCGTCATGAACATCCGCGAGGTGCTGAGCATGCTGGATACGCTGCTGGCGAAGTTTGTGAAGAAGAAAAAATAAGTAGAGATTGTAGGGGCCGGGTATGCCCGGCCCTCAACTTTGCCGTAAGCACAGCGTAAAGACAAGGTTGGGGGCAAGGTATGCCTTGCCCCTGCTGGTTTATAAAAAGGGAGATTTTCTATGACGCAAAATACGATTTTATCCGCCCTCACCGCCCGCAAAAGCGTCCGTGTGTTCACCGGCGACCCCATCACCGCCGACGAGCGCGGGGCCATTTTACACGCGGCGTTCCAGGCACCCACGGCGGGCAACCAGCAGCTGTACACGATTCTGGATATCACCGACCCGGCGCTGAAAGCCACGCTGGCGGATCTGTGCGACCACCAGCCGTTCATCGCCAAAGCGCCGTTGGTACTGGTGTTCCTGGCCGACTGCCGCCGCTGGCTGAACGCCTACCATGCGGCGGGCATTGAGGACGTGCGCAAGCCCGGCGTGGGCGATTTGATGCTGGCTATGGCCGACACCTGCATCGCCGCGCAGAACGCCGTCGTCGCCGCTGAATCTATGGGCATCGGCAGCTGCTACATTGGTGACGTCATCGAGAACGTCGAGGCCATGCGGGACGCGCTGCACCTGCCGGATTTTGTGGTGCCCGCCTGTATGCTGGTGTTTGGCCGCCCGACCGAACAGCAGCAGCGCCGCCCCAAGCCCGCCCGCTTTGCCGAGGCCGCCGTCGTCTGCGAGAACACCTACCGCGACCGCACCCCCGACGAGCTGCGCGCCGACTTCACCGCCCGCGCCGCCGCCAACGGCCAACCCGACTACGACTTTGATAAAGCCATCACCGCCTTTTGCAACCGCAAATACGCCAGCGACTTTTCCCGGGAGATGACCAGAAGCGCAGAGATCTACTGGAAAGAGTTTGAGTAGAAAGCCTTCCCCTTTTAGGGGGGGAAGGTGGCCCAAAGGGCCGGATGAGGGGCGCGTTTGCCTCAGGCTGAACCGTACCCTGGAAAATAAGAAAAATAAACACCGCCCCCTGCATGGCTTCCATGCAAGGGGCGGTGTGGCGTTAAACAGAGTTATTCTATGGTGTACTTGTTTTTGCCGACCTGGTGCTAATTTTTGTGGACACTATTTTCTTTGTCGGTTCCTGTATAAGATTTTTCTTCGTCTGGCTGGCCTGTGGGAGCATCCGTCGCTTTCGGCGTCGGAACGACTACAAAATCATCATCGTTCTTCACACTGGCCTTGCTGCCGCTGTTCGTGTAGACGACCTGGATGCCGTCGGTGCTGGTGTAGACCAGGTAGAGCAGCTGGCCGTTGCTATTGAAGGTCAGCGTTTTGACGCTGCCGTCCACCTCGGCCGCCGTTGTAAAGGCCGAAACATCCCCGGGAAAGCTGCCTGCCGGTGCGTCCGTTACGTGCAGCAAATATTGGCCGTTGCCTTCGGTCAGGGCCACGTCACCGCCGGTGATTTCGGGTGCCGACTGCCCGTCCACAGGTGCCCAGCTGTCCAGGCTGTCATCCTTTGCCGCGCCTGCGCCGCTGTTGAGCGATACATTTACATTGCGCTGCTGCACCTTGGCATACTGGGCCGCACCCAACCGGGTCGCCGCCATCACGCACGCCTGCGCCTCGCTGACGGCCTTTTTCTCCTTGCTGGTGTCAATGTACCCGGTCAGCGCGGGCACGGCAAAGCTCGCCGTTATGCCCAAAATCACCAGCACCACCACCAGCTCCACCAGCGTAAAGCCGCGGCGGTCGCGCAGGGTTCGTCTAAGACCTGTCATACGGATTCCTCCCAGTTATTCTGCGGGGGTAAAAATGCTCTGGTCACGCTTGGCGTGCGCACCAATGTTGTTGTATTCCAGCGCCAGGTAGCCCTTGGCCCACTCGTCCAGTGCGGGGTCTGTGCCGTACTCGGCTGTGGTGCCGTCCACCTTCATGTAGTCGTTGGCGGCGGTCACGACCGGCGTGTTGTGCTTCATTTCCAGCAGATACTTATAATAATCGCTCAGCGGCAGCCCGGCCTGCTGCAACAGGGTGGGGGTCAGCATCACCATGTCCATGCGGTTCAGCGGGTCGGTGGTGCTGGTGGCAGCGGCCGTGTGCTCCAGCGGGTAGTTCGCCCAGATGAAGAACGGCGTGCTGCGCTCCAAAATCTGCAAATCGTTGTCGGTGGCGGCAAAGCTCGCGTCAGCCACATGCTTGACAAAGCTGGGCGCGTGGTCGCCGGCCATGGCTACAATGACCTTGCGGCCGGTCTTTTCGTACTGCTCGGTGAAATAGTCGCACAGCTCCTGCACGGCGGCGTCGGTCATCTTGATGCAGCTCAGGTACTCGTTCATCAGCTCGTCGTACTCGCCGTAGTCGGTGCCCGCGTGGACAATATCCAGCGAAGCATCGTTCATATCGTAGTCGCCGTGGCTCTGGATGGAGACTAAGAAGCTGAACCGGGGCTTGTCCTCGGGCATGGCCTCGTACATCTTCTCCCAATCCCGGTAGGTGGCGGAGTCCGTCTGGTAGGGGCGGCTGCCATAGTATTCCTTGCTCGTGAAGTCGTCCTGGAAGTGCGTCTCGTCAAAGCCCAGCGCCAGCCAGGCGGAATCGCGCCGGTAGTTGGAGTTGGTGTAGGGGTGGGCGGCCATCGTGGAGTAGCCCAGGCCCTTCAGGTAGCTGACGATGCTGTTGGAGTTGTACAGGTTCAGCCAGTTGAACGGCGTGATGCTGGGCATTAGGATCAGCGAGTTGGAGGTCAGCATCTCATACTCGGTCGAGTTGGTGCCGCCGCCCACGTGGGGGCTGATCGTGTGGCCGTAGACAGAGTTGGGCAGGTTTTTCGTGACCGGCATAATGTCGGTGTCGGCCTGCAGGTCGGTCACAAGGTCAAAGTCATAGAAGCTCTCGGAAAGGATCAGCACGACGTCGGGGTAGTCCTCGGCGCTCTCGGGGCTGGCGGGGGCCACGTAGTCACCGGCTTTCTGTGCGGCGGTCTGCACGGCAGTATCAGTGTAGTTTTCTGGTTCGATGATGGGGTCGGACATCAGGCTCGTGGCCTCGATGGTTCCGGCCAGGTAGCCGTAGGTGTAGTAGGTGTTCTGCCACGCCCAGCCGTAGGTGGTCTTGGGCTTGATGGTCACAGGCCCGAAGTAGCCGAAGAACATGACGAGGAACACGCCCAGCGCACTGCCCGCCACGCGCACGCCGCGCATCTTCCAGCTGGCGTGCTTGGGGGCGCCCCTGACCAGCTGTGCCTGCACAAAGGCGATTGCCAGAATCGGCAGGTAGAGCAGGGCGATGGTCACAACGTCTTTCGTGATTTTCAGCGTGTAGCTGCTCATGACCTCAGCGGCGGTGCCCATGTTTAAGATGTCCTGGGGCATCAGCGCTGAACCGTGCAGGTCGCGGGTATAGTAGTTGATGAGCGCGATAACGGTGAACACTGCGCCGGAAATGCCGGTGGCGCGGCTCCACTTGCCCAGCACGGCAAACAGGATCAGCGTAAGGCAGAAGGCCGTCAGGGCGTTCAGCGGCGCGTAGAGCGGCCACTGCAATTCCAGAAAGCTGGGCGTGACGCCGTCGGATAATTCCAGCTGATAGCGGGAGATAAACCCGACCGTCACAGCCAGCAGGCAGGGGAGTACCCCCTGTAAGAGGAATTTCTTCCAGTTGATTTGTTTAAAATGTTGCATGGGTGATGATAAATGACCTTTCTCTATGAATTTGTACATAAATATACATAATACATTATAACATACCCATTTATAAAAATAAAGTAGGGGCCGGGTATGCCCGGCCCTCAGCCTTATCATTATTGCAGCTTACCCTTTTAGCGAACCGTAGGGGCGGGGCTCTGCTCCGCCCGCCTTAGCCTTATAACTCACTTCCGCGCATTCTTCTTCCAAATCACATACAAACCTTCCAGAATCAGCGTCTCACGGTAGTGTATTTCGGTCGTGCAGGCCGCACGCACACTGTCCGGCAGCGTGCCTGTCGCCACGACCGGGGCCTCGCTGGCCCCCAGCATACCGCGTATCTGCGCCACCATGCCGTCCAGCATGGCCGCCGTGCCGTACACGATGCCGCTGTGCAGGCAGTCCGCCGTGTTGGTTCCCAGCAGCTTGCGGGGGCGGGCCTCCAACTCCACCTGGGGCAGCTGCGCCGTGTTGCGAATCAGCGCCCCCAGCGAGCACTGCGGCCCGGGCAAAATCGCGCCGCCCACCAGCGCACCGGTGGTATCCACGGCCAGCAGCGTGGTGGCGGTGTCAAAGTTCACCACCACACAAGGTGGCGTGCAGTGCTGCAGCGCACCCACGATGGCGCACAGCAGCTCGCCGCCCAGCTGGGCCGGGTTATCCATGCGGATACGCACCCCGCTTTTCAGCCCGGGGCCGACCTCCATGATCTGGCACTCGCACATCTTGCGTAGGGCCTCGCGCAGGCGCGGCGTCAGCGCCGGTACCACGCTGGAAAAGATGACCGCTGTGATCTGCTGCGGCTCCGCCCCATACAGGGCCAACATATTTACGATTTTATATAACAGCTCATCGCTGCTCAGTGCGGTGTCCGCAAACAGCCGCGACGAAAACACCAGCTTGCCGTCCGGCGTATACCCGCCGAACGTAATGTTGGAGTTGCCAATATTCAATGCCAGGATCATGGGAAAACCTCATTTCAAACATATTGTCTTTATACTATTATAATAAGGTACAAATTGCAAGACTTTTCCACAACGTCAGCCGAACAATGTTGAAACATATAGTGTATACGCATCCATTTACCACTCGGTAGGGGCCGGGCATGCCCGGCCCTCCACCTTGCCGTTACTGCGATTTAATCTTTCATATTGGAGGGGACTTGCCCCTCCGCTGCACATTGCCTTTATTGCCCCTTACTCCCGCCAGGTCGCCCATGTAGGGGCGGCATACATGCCGCCCGCCCAACCTTCCCATCGCAACCCCTTGTACCTATCACCACCCACCACCCCAATATACACCTTGCCCAAAAATCGCTCTCAAAATTTGTCAAAAAATCCGAAAAAACTGTTGACAAGAGTCATACACATTGCTATAATAATCAAGCTGTCTCGCGGCGGACACGCCGCGAAAAGCGCTTCATAACAGCCTGTATATGTTTTTTGAAGAAGAAATTTTTCGAAAAACTTTCAGAAAACCTCTTGACAATCAAGCGTTTCTGATATATAATATACAAGCTGTCACGGAGACGCGACAGCGCAGCAGGACCTTGAAAATT
>OGKG01002297.1_pt1 | contig 20445 bp, 17 predicted proteins | sample 1572201 | NCBI WGS metagenome assembly OGKG01 (sample SAMEA2582146, study PRJEB24529) | metagenome | biome: Human gut stool | place: China | collected 2011 | reverse complement strand
CATCGTCGGTGATGTTGGCATCGCCGTGGATGGTGTGCTTGATGGCGCTGCTGGCTACGGCAAAGTTGATCATATCCATGGCACGGTAGTTGTGGAGCATGGCGTAGATCAGGCCGCTGGCAAAAGCGTCACCGCCGCCCACACGGTCCAGAATGTTAAAGGTGAACAGCTTGCTCTCAAAGGTGTGGCCGTCGTACCACATAAAGGCTTTCAGGCTGTTCTCGCTGCCGCTATGGGCATAGCGGACATGGCGGGCGATGCACTTCAGGTTGGGGTAACGCTCAATAAAGCGCTGGAAGATCTCGTCCTGCTGTTCGTAGCTGGGCTGCAGAGGCACGCCGTCTTTCCAGTCGCCCTTGGAGTGGTCGTTCTCGTCTTTCCACAGGTGGTAAGGCTCAATGCCCAGCAGCACGTCCACATAGGGCAGACACTCGGTGCAGAAATCCCGGGCCTCGTCCCAGGTCCACAGGGTGGAGCGGAAGTTGCCGTCAAAGCTGACGGTCAGGCCCTTTTTCTTGGCCACTTTCAGCATATCGATGACGAGGCCGCGGCAGTTGGGGGCCAGTGCCGGGGTAATGCCGCTCAGGTGCAGCCAGTCAAAGCCCTCCAGCAGTGCATCCAGATCCACCTGCGAGAAATCATACTCCGTGATGGCGCTGTGCTTGCGGTCATAGATGACCTTGGAGGGGCGAATGCCGTAGCCCGTCTCCAGATAGTAAGTACCCAGACGGTTCGAGGGGGTCTCGTCCGGCTCGGTGAGGATCATGGGGGTGCAGTGCACGTCGTTGGAGCGCAGCCAGCGCACGGCGCTTTTGCCCAGGCTGTTGTTGGGCACCACGCTGAAGAAGGTGCTGTCCACACCCAGGTTTGCCAGAGCCAGCGCAATGTTGGCCTCACTGCCGCCGTAGCTGGCCTCAAAGGCAGACGCCATGCGGATCTTTTCGTAGTTCGGCGGGGTCAGACGCAGCATGATCTCGCCGCAGGTGATGAATTTCTGGCCGGTGGTCTCGTTGCCAAGGATGGGATTGAAATGTTCCATAACGGTCCTCCTGATATTGTAAAAAACTCACCGCGGATCCTTTTGACACATCGTTGTATCCATGTAACCATTATAGTGCGCGCACCGCCGGAATGCAAGCATTTGCGCGGGAATGCAAGAGAAAATAAGAACCGAAATTTGGGTAGTTTGACGAAAAGAGAGAATTCGCGTTACACCCCCGTCAGGTCAAAGCTGGGGGTGTATTCCTCCTTGGCGCTGCTCTTCTGCTGCATATAGCCCTGCACAAGGCCCTTGTCCATGGCATAGTTCACCACCCGGTGGTACTCATAGGTGGTGATGCGCCGCCCGATGCCGTGCTCCGCGGCCTTGTAGAACGGCGTATACTGGCTCATGACGCTGGGCAGGAAGCATCCCGGGTCGGCATCGTTCCAGGCGGCCATCTGGTCCAGCACGGCAAAGCTGTCGTCCACATGGCCCGGCAGCGCCAGATGCCGCAGGATGACGCCCCGCTGCAGGATGCCGTCGGCGTCGAATACCGGGTGACCGGCCTGGGCCATCATGGCTTCAATGGCGGGTTTTGCCTGAGCAAAGTAGTCCGGTGCGGCGGAAAGTTCCGCCGACAGGGCGGGGGAAACGTATTTCAGATCGGCCAGCCAGATGTCGATGTATCCGCGCCAGGCCTCCACATTCTCCACGGTCTCATAGCCGCCGGTGTTGCACACAATGGGCAGATGCAGGCCCTGTGCCCGGGCAAGGTCCAGTGCGGAAGTGATCCAGGGCCGCCACTGGCCCGGCGTGACCAGATTGATGTTGTGGGCTCCCTGTGCCTGCAGGCTGAGAAAGATTTCGGCCAGATGCTCCACGCTGATCTCCTTGCCCAGCCCTTCGGCGCTGATGGGGTAGTTCTGGCAGAAGCAGCACTTGAGGGTGCAGCCGGAAAAGAACACGGTGCCGCTGCCACGGGTGCCGCTGATGCAGGGCTCCTCCCAGAAATGCAGGGCAGCGCGGGCGGCTTTCAGGGTGCGGCCCGCGCCGCAGAAGCCCACGGCTCCGGCAGCCCGGTCCACCCCGCAGCGGCGGGGGCACAGGGCGCAGTGGGAGGGCGGAGAGACAAGATCGGTTTTCGGCATAATATCCAAAGTCCTTTGTGTAAAGTTTGTTGCCCCCAGTATACCACATTTTACACGGGTCGTGCTATACTATAAAAAGAGAATAATTGCCTTCAGGAGGAACCCTCATGCGCACCGAGAACGATGAGATCCGCGATAACCTCAAATATCTGACCCTGCTCTCGCGGGATTACCCTTCGCAGGCTGCGGCGGCCAGCGAGATCATCAGTACACAGGCTCTGCTCAAGCTGCCCAAGGGCACCGAACATTTCATGAGCGACCTGCACGGCGAAAACGAAGCCTTTGTCCACATTCTGAAATCTGCCTCCGGTGTCATCCGTGAAAAAGTGGACCTGGTGCTGGGGGAGGCCATCCCGGAACAGACCCGTGCTGAGCTGGCCACCCTGATCTACTACCCCAACGAAAAGCTGCCGCAGCTCAAGAACCGCTGCACCAGCGAGGAAGCGCTGGACCAGTGGTACACCGACACCCTGCTGCGGCTCATTGACATCTGTCGGCTGGTATCGTCCAAACACACCCGCGACCATGTGCGGCAGTGCCTGCCGGCCAGCTGCGGCTATATCCTGGACGAGCTGCTCCACGCCCATTTTGAGGACCACGACAAAGACCTGTATTATGGGCAGATCGTGGGCAGCATCATCGAGAACGGCCGGGCAGACCGTTTCATCGTGCGGCTGTGCGAGCTGATCAAGCATCTGGCGGTGGACAAGCTGCACATCGTGGGCGACCTGTTTGACCGTGGCCCGCGCCCGGACATCATTCTGGACCTGCTCATGCGCCACCACAACGTGGACATCCAGTGGGGCAACCACGACGTGGTGTGGATGGGTGCCGCCGCCGGAAGCCCCATCTGCATCTGCACGGTGCTCAAGACCACGCTGGCCTATCACAACCACGGCATGCTCGAGGATTGCTACGGCATCAACCTGCGGCATCTGCAGCGCATGGCCGAGCAGTTCTATGGGGAGGACGATCTGTCCATCTGGATGCCCCACACCGACGCGGCCCGCGGCCCCTATACCAAGGGCATGCTGCACCGCTGCGCGGTGATGCACAAGGCCATCAGCATCCTGATGTTCAAGCTGGAATGTCAGGTCATCGACCGCAACCCGGACTTCCAGATGCAGGGGCGGGATTTTTTGCGCCGCATCGACTGGGCACACCACACGGTTCGCATTGGCGAACAGGATTACCCGCTGCGGGACACGGCCTTCCCCACGGTGGACTCTGCCGACCCGGCGGCCCTGAACGACGACGAAAAGCTGGTGCTGCGCAAGCTGGTGCAGTCCTTCCGCCAGAGCGAAAAGCTGCAGCAGCATGTGGAATTCCTCTATGCAAAGGGCAGTGTGTACCACATTGAAAATGGCAACCTGCTGTACCACGGTGTGGTGCCCATGACCGCAAAGGGCAGTTTTGCGGTGGAACGCTTTGAGGGCCGCCGCTATTCCGGCCGTGCCTTGATGGATTACTGCGATGCCCGCGCCCGGCGGGGCTATTACGCACCGGAGGGCAGCGCCGAACGCCAGAACGGACAGGATTTTCTGTGGTATCTGTGGTGCGGGCGGTTGTCACCGCTGTTCGGCCGCAGCGCTATGACCACCTTCGAGCGGCTGTATGTGGCAGACCCCGCCACCCATGAGGAGGTCAAGGATCCCTACTATACCTGGTACAACGACGAGGCCGCCTGCCGCCGTATTCTGGCGGAGTTCGGCCTGCCGGGTACCAGCCACATCGTCAACGGCCACGTCCCCGTGCGGGAAAAGAACGGCGAGAGCCCCATCAAGGGCGGCGGCCGTCTGGTGGTGATCGACGGTGGGTTCTGTCGTGCCTACCACGAAAAAACCGGCATTGCGGGCTACACGCTGGTGTATTCCAGCCGCTCCATGTCGCTGCGCACCCACCAGCCCTTTGAGAGTGCCGAAAAGGCGGTGAGTGAAAACCTGGATATCATTTCCCAGAAAAACATTCTGGAGACCGAGAACCACCGCATCCTGGTGGAGGACACCGACGAGGGCGAGGTGCTGCGGGAGCGGGTGCACGATCTCAAACAGCTGGTAACGGCCTATCAGCTGGGCTGGATCAAGGAGACCCGCAGTGAGGATCAGGTGTGGTAAAATGTGACAAACCGGCGTCTGACCGCCGGAATGTGTCGGAATCTTGAAAAAAAGAGACAAATTTTCAGAATATCGGAACGGATTCTGGGCAAAACAGAAAATAATGGAACTCGTACAATCGGGGCTTTGCTTTTTTGTGTAATTTGTGTATAATAAGATAGCTGTAATTGTGCGCGGGCTTTGTTGGCTTTGTACACAGGACGGGCACAGGCAGCGGATATGAATGCTTTCAGGAACCTTAACAGGCCTGTGGCACAGGCCTTTGACAAGGAGATCATAAAAGTGGAGAAATTTGTTATTACGGGTGGCAAGCCCCTGCATGGCGAGGTCACCATTTCCGGTGCAAAGAATGCGGCGGTCGGCATTCTGCCTGCTACCATTCTGGCGGCGGATGTCTGTGTGATCGAAAATCTGCCGGATATCAGTGATGTGGCGGTGAGCCTGAAGATCCTGAGCACCTTGGGCGCGCAGGTCAAGATGCTCAACCGCAACACCTACGAGATCGACACCACCCATCTGACCGGCACCAACGTGCCGGACGATCTGTCCCGTCAGATGCGTGCCAGCTACTACTTCCTGGGCGCTCTGCTGTCCCGCTTTGGCCGGGCGCAGGTGGCCATGCCCGGCGGCTGCAACCTGGGCCCCCGCCCCATCGACCAGCACCTCAAGGTGTTCAGTGCCCTGGGTGCCGAGGACAGCGTGGACTACGGCATGATCACGGTGCGTGCCAAGGAGCTCAACGGCGCACACATCTTCTTTGATAAGGTCAGTGTGGGCGCTACCATGAACGGCATGCTCTCCGCTGTGATGGCAAAGGGCCAGACCATTCTGGAAAACTGCGCCAAGGAGCCCCATGTGGTGGACCTGGCCAACTTCCTGAACATGTGCGGTGCCGACGTGCGCGGTGCCGGCACCGATGTGATCAAGGTGCGCGGTGTGGAAAAGCTGCACGGCTGCACCTACAGCATCATCCCGGACCAGATCGAGGCCGGCAGCTACATGGTGGCGGCCGCTGCCACCGGCGGCGATGTGCTGATCAAGAACGTGACCCCCAAGCATCTGGAGCCCATTACCGCCAAGCTGCGCCGTGCCGGTGCCGAGGTGGAAGAGTTCGACGATGCCGTGCGGGTACGCCGTACCGGCGACATCCTGCCCCTGAAGATCAACACCATGCCGCATCCCGGTTTTCCCACCGACATGCAGCCCCTGATGGGTGTGCTGCTGAGCGTGGCCAAGGGCACCAGCACCGTCACCGAGAGCGTGTGGGACAACCGCTTCCGCTATGTGGACGAGCTGCGCAAGATGGGTGCCAACGTGCAGGTGGACGGTCAGGTGGCTGTGTTTGAGGGCGTGGATAAGCTCACCCCTGCACCGCTGCGCGCACTGGATCTGCGTGCAGGCGCTGCCATGGTGGTGGCTGCGCTGATGGCAGACGGCACCAGTGAGATCGAGGAAATCGGCCACATCGAGCGCGGCTACGAGAATATCGTGGAAAAGCTGCGCGGTCTGGGTGCAGACATCAGCAAGGTGGAGCGTATGCCCGCTGCACTGGATCAGGCACTGTAACTTATAAAAAGCAAACAGCCTGCTGCATATGCGGCGGGCTGTTTTTGAGTGTATCAGAGGTTTTTCATGGCAGAATTCATCTCGTTATATTCGGGTTCCTCCGGCAACAGCAGTGTGGTGCGCTGCGGGCAGCGGTATCTCATTGTGGATATGGGCAAGGGCGTGCGCACTACCTCGGCGGCGCTCAAGGCGCTGGGCCTTTCCGTCAGTGACTGCGACGGCATCCTTGTCACCCACGAGCACAGCGACCATGTGAAGGGGCTTTCCACCTTCCTCAAAAAGAACACGCTGCCGGTGTACGGTGCAGCGGCAACGCTGGATTTTCTGGACAGCAACGGCATCGTACCGGCCAGCTGTGAGCTGCACGAGCTGGAAGGCAGGGAAGAGGACGTGGGCGCGTTTGGCGTGCAGAGCTTTCCCACCAGCCACGATGTGCCCTGTGTGGGCTACCGCATCCACACCCCGGACGGCAAGACCATGACCATTGCAACCGACCTTGGCGTGCTCACGCCGCCGGTGCACGAGGCGCTTTCCGGCTGCGACCTTGTGGCACTGGAGAGCAACTACGACCTGCACATGCTGCGCAGCGGGCCGTATCCCTATTACTTACGGGCACGCATTGAAAGCACCCGGGGCCACCTTTCCAACGACGAGTGCTCGGCAAAACTGCTGGAACTCATTCAGGAAGGGTGCAAAAAGTTTGCGCTGTGCCATCTTTCGCAGGAGAACAACACGCCTGCGCTTGCCCTGCAGACCGTGTTCAACACGCTGGGCGCGGCGGGCGTTGTGCCGGAGAAGGACTGCATCGTGCAGGCACAGCGCCGCAACGAAATGAGTCCGGTATTAGAGTTTTGAATAAAACAAACGGCAATGCATTTGCATTGCCGTTTGTTTTATTCAGCTGCTTTCTGTGTACGGATGTCATCGCCTGCAAAAAGGCAGGGGACAAAGGCAGAAAGGCGGCTGGAAATTTTTTCGGTATACAGCTTTTCCAGCAGAGCACCGTCAGTGATGTTGGTGGTGACGATGGTGGGCAGCTTTGCACCCAGCCGGTTGTTGAGCAGACTGTACAGGCTGCTGATGAGGAAGGCAGAGTTGAACTCCGAGCCAAGATCATCCAGAATGAGCAGGTCGGCCCCGGCAGCGGTCTGCATCAGCGTTTCCTCCTCGCCTGCCGGGTCTGCACCAAAGTGCAGCCCTTCCAGCTTGGAGAAAAAGTCCGGGCTGGAAACATAGATCACATCGTAGCCCTTTTCCAGCACGATGCCCGCAATGGCAAGGGCCGCATGGGTCTTGCCAAGGCCCGCATTGCCAAACAGCATCAGGCTCTCGCTGTGGTGGTCAAACTCTTCCGCGTAGCTGCGCAGGTCTGCCAGCATATCGGCCATGTAAGGGCGGATGGAACCGCCCACCTTTTCATCGGCACGGTTCGGGTAATAGCGCAGCTCCATGGTGTCAAAGCTTGCAATGGACAGGCTGGACAGCGCCTCGATCTCCTTGCGGCGCAGCTGCTGCATCACCTTGTGCACGCACTCACAGGTGCGGCCATTCACGCTGCCGGTGTCCTGACATTTGGGGCAGACAAAGCGCGGCTCCAGTGCATCAGCGGGCCGTCCGCTTTGTGCCAGCAGGGCGGTCAGCTTCTGCTTTGCATCGGCAAGGGCGGCGGCAGCTTCGGTGCGGTCCTTGCCCGCAGCACCGGCCAGTGCGCAGCGGATGCCCCGCACCCGCACCTCTTCTTCTGCATGGCGCAGGGCGGGAATGGCGGCTTCGGCTTCGGCGCGGGCATCCTCGGCTCTGGCTCTGGCCATCTGCCGCCGGGCGGCCACGGTGCGCATGGCTTCCTGATACAGTTCGTTTTTGGTACGCATGGCTCCTCCTTATTCCGGCTTCTTTTTCAACGGACGGCGGCGGGCAGCGTTCTTGAGAAAATCGTTGCCGCTGGGGGCTTCGCGGTCTACCCGGAGGTTCCGGCTTGCGCCTGCAGCAGCCACCGGGCTGCGCACATCGTGCACGGTGCGCAGGCCCTTGGCGTTCCATGTTTTGAGGATACTGTTCCAGTACCACAGGTCGCGCTTGGCCCCGGCCTGCACGGCAGCTTCCTGCACCATGGCATCGTCGTAGCCGTAAACCTCGTACCAGCGTGCAATGGCCTTGCGCCCGCCAAGGGTCAGCTCGCTTTCCGGGATGTTCAGAAGGCCGCTGACATACTGCTCGCGGCTCTGGCGCAGTGCCAGCAGTTTGAGGTGGGCATCGGCCTGCTCACCGGTCTCCACGCCCTCGGTGCGCCACACCTTCAGCTCATGCACTACGGCGGCCATGGTGCTGCGGCCGGTGCTGGCAACGTAGGCGGTGCACAGCATCACGGTCTCCGGCGCAAAGCCCTCCTGCATATAAAGGTTGACCAGCTTTTCCATCTCCCTGTGGGTCAGCGGACGGGCAAAGCCGGTCTGTGCGCAGTCGATCAGGCTGGAGATCATGGGGTCGGTGCGGCTGGCCGCAGCGATCTCGGCCCAGGTCATGGGTGCGGGGGCGCTGGGTTCCTCGCCCGGTGCAGCGTTCTCTTCGTACCGCTCCAGCAGGCCAGCGCCTGCCCAGAAGGAGAGGGCGCTCTCGGCGCTGATGCGGCTGCGCAGCTTGAGGTCGGCACAGATCTTGTCCGGGTCGGTGATGCCGGTCGCCAGCACATACAGAGCCACGCGCACATTGTATTCTTCGGCGATGCCCAGTTTGGAAAACACCAGCTGCGGCACTGCAATGGTATCGCCCTTGAGTTCTTTTAAACGATAGATCATGTTTTATTCCTTCGGCTTGTCCGGCTCGGCTTCGGCGGCAGGCGGCTCCCACGGGTCGCTGTCCATCATGCTGGGGCAGTTTTTCCAGCGGTCAGGATCGGCATTGAACGCGTCCTGCAAAAAAGCGGCTGTGGCCTCCCGGCCCTCGTCGGTGAGCGGAAACACCTTCTGCACCCGCAGGGCAGGGTCGGTCTTTTCAATGGTCCAGGGGTCCGGCCAGTAGTCCACGGTGAGGATGCTTTCCTCCTTTGCGGCACCCTCGCCGCCGTCCGGGTCCGGCACGGTGCGCTTGCCGGGGATCATCCGGTATCGCAGGCCGTATTCGTTGCCGCTGTAGGAATTTTTGCATTTGAAGTAATGCAGCAGGGGAACAAAGATCATGGCAGAGTCCTTTCGTATTTTGCAGGGAGCGGCTGTAAGCAAAAACGGCAAACCGATATTCCACGGTTTGCCGTTTGTTTTTGGAGCAGGGTACGGGACCCGAACCCGCCGCCTGCTGCTTGGGAAGCAGCCGCTCTACCGGATGAGCTAACCCTGCAAGTTGCTCATTTATTGTAGCAAAGAGGGACGGGATTGTCAAGGGCCGGAGAATGTCAGTTTTTCTGGGCATCGGTCAGGTCCAGCACTGGCGTGAAGGGGTCGAACACAAGGCCGGTGATGCCGTCCGCCACCAGCAGACGCCTGTTCTGGCCCAGCAGCGGCACCACGGCGCAGCCTTCCAGCAGCTGGCGCTCACAATCGGCCAGCAGGGCACAGCGGGCGCTGCCGGTCTGCTGGGCACTCTCGGCCAGACGCTGAGAGTAGATGGGGTCGGACCAGCCGGTCAGGCCGCCGCCCTCGGCCGTGAACTGCTGCAGCATCTGGTATACGCTGCCGCCTTCGGCGCGGATGGGAGCCAGCGCAATGGTGTAGCTGCCCGCTGCAAGGCGTTTGTCGAACTCCTCCTGCGGAACCTCTTCCACTGAGAAGAAAAGGGAGCAGTCCTTCTGCCATGCGCCGTTGATCTGTTCGGCCAGTTCGGTCAGGCCGGCTTCCTTCGGCAGCAGGATGGTCACGCCGGAAAAATCCGAGCTGGCCATGCCCTGCCGTGCATTCAGGTACAATGTACGGGGGTCGGTGATGGTGGGCAGCGGGTTCCCGGCAGACTTGCGGTAATCGATGCCGTCCACGGAAAGGCCGGTGGGCACAAGACCCTCGGCAGCGGTGTACAGACCGGAAGAGGGCACATCCACATTCTCCCGGGCGATGCCGGCAAGCGCCTGCCGCAGTTCCTGATCGGAAAACACAGAACCTTCGGCGCTGTTGAACAGCAGTGCCCAGGTGGTGTCGGAGTAAGCCACCGACTGCAGCGAGGTATCCTCGCCGGTGTCGTCCAGCGCGGCGGAGCATTTTTCGTCTGCAATGAGCTGGGCGGCGCTCTTGCCGGTGCTGCCGGTGTTCTGCACCAGACGCAGACTGCCGATCATGGGGGAGGAGACATCCCGGCGCAGGAACAGGCCGCTGGCCGTCCAGTTGTAAAGATAGAAGCTGCCGCTGGAAAGGGTGGTCTTGGCGGTCAGGCCGTAGGTGCCGCGGGTGCTCTCAAAAAATGCTTCATCGCAGGGCATGGCACCGGGCAGGGTGAGCTTGGCAAGGAAGTTGTCGTCCTTTTCACTCAGGCGGAACACCAGCGTCAGCGGGCCGGCGGCCGAAACGCCCAGCGTGCTGGCATCGGCTGTGCCAGCCAGCACGGCAGCACTGTTCTCAAGGGCGGCAAACTCCACGGCATAAGGGGAATTTGTCTGCGGCTGGAATATGCGCCGGAATGCAAACACAAAGTCCTCGGCAGTGATGGTGTGATCCGTGGAAGCGCCCTTGACGGCCTTGTAGGTCAGGCCGTCCTTGATCTGGAAGGTGTAGGTCTTGCCATCGGAGGAAATCGTCCAGCTCTCGGACAGATCGGGCACGATCTCGCCATCCGCTTTTTTGCGGACAAGCCCGCTGTAAAGGTTCTCGCAGGCGATCACGTCCGGGGCAGCAGAAGCCACCTGCGGGTCGAGGTTTGCGGGAATGGTATCCACGAACCATGTAAAGCTTGGCGCACTGGAACTGCTGCCGCAGCCGGTGAGCGCAAGCAGGAACGCAGCAGCAAGCACTGCTGCGGTAATACGGAAGAACTGTTTCAAGGGGATGACCTCATTCTATGGTATTTGCGGAAAAAAGGCTTCTTGTATACAAAAAGTACTCTGCTTCGACAAGTGTAGCAGAAACAGCGGCAAAATACAATTGCAGAATTGTGAATTTACCTTGCTTTTTGGGGCAAAAAGGGCGTTTTTCCGTTGCCAATTGCGGCTAAATGGACTATAATGGTACAGCGAAACATCTCTGCACCCGTTTTGAGGTGCGTTCTGAATACGATATTATGGAGGAGGAACTGTTTTTATGCAGAAGGATCAGCAGAAACTGATTGAACTCATCAAAGGCAAAAAAGTGGCCTTCATTGGTGCCGGTGTCAGCCACAAGACCCTGATCAAGGAGTTTGTGGAGCTGGGTGCCCATGTGACCCTGTGCGACCAGAAAAAGAGCGTGGAGGACTTTGGCGATTACGCTGCAACCATCAAGGAGCTGGGCATCGACCTGAGCCTGGGCGAAAACTATCTGGATGGCTTCAAGGGTCAGGATATCATCATGCGCACCCCGGGCTTTGTGGGCTACTTTGAAAAGCCCCTGCAGGATGCCATGGCCGCAGGCACCATGGTCACCAGTGAGGTGGAGTTGTTCTTCGACTTCTGCCCCTGCGAGATCGTAGCCGTGACCGGCTCCGACGGCAAGACCACCACCACCACCCTGATCTCCAAGTTCTACGAGGCCGCAGGCCGCAAGGTGCATCTGGGCGGCAACATCGGCGCAGCTCTGCTGCCCATGCTGCCCGAGGTGGCTCCCGAGGATGTGGCTGTGGTGGAGCTTTCCAGCTTCCAGCTCATCAGCATGCATTCCAGCCCCAACATTGCCGTGGTGACCAATGTTACCCCCAACCATCTGGACCACCACAAGGACATGCAGGAGTACATTGATGCCAAGCGCAACATCCTGCTGTACCAGAAGCAGCCCTGCCGCGCTGTGCTGGGCTATGAGAATGAGATCAGCCGTTCCATGCAGTCCGACTGCAAGGGCAAGCAGGTGTGGTTCACCCGCCTGCACGATACCGACAACGGTGCCTTCCTGCGCAAGGAGGACAACATGCTCTGCATGGCCGAGGATGGCGTTGTGACCCCCTTCCTGGCCCAGAAGGACGTGAAGCTGCGCGGCCTGCACAACATTGAAAACCTGCTGGCTGCTGCCGCTGCCGTGTGGGGCGAGGTGCCTGTGGAAGCCATCCAGAAGGTGGGCAGCACCTTTACCGGTGTGGAGCACCGCATTGAGCCGGTGCGCACGCTGGACGGCGTGCTGTACTACAACGACTCCATCGGCACCAGCCCGACGCGCACCATTGCCGGTCTGCGCAGCTTTAACCAGAAGGTCATTCTGATCGCTGGCGGCTACGACAAGCACATTCCCTATGAGCCGCTGGCACCGGAAGTGGTGGCCCACGTGAAGAACCTTGTGCTGATGGGTGCCACCGGCCCCCGCATCGAAAAGGCTGTGCGCGAGGACCCGAACTTCAACGAAGCAGAGCTGCCCATCCAGCATGCCGACAACATGCAGCACGCTGTGGAGCTGGCCCGTGCCTGCGCAAAGCCCGGTGATATCATCATCCTGTCCCCGGCCAGCGCATCGTTTGACCTGTACCCCAACTTTGAGGTGCGCGGCCGCGAGTTCAAGAAGATCGTCAACGAGCTGAAGTGATCGCGCAGGTCAGCACAAAAGCCCACCGCGCCCGCTTTTTAAATGCCTGCCGGGGGAAATGGGTGCTGGGGGCGACCCTGCCGCTGGATCTTGCCCTTTTTAGCAAAAGCCAGCCGTGGCGATTCTATGCAGGGCCTACACTGGCGCTGGAACTCAGCGGCAGCACCGCATGGGCAGCAGGGCACGCAAACCCGGAAGAGCTGGCCAGCTTTCTGGCTTTCTGCGGGTGTGAGAGCATCATTTTAGACGAAAACGAATGCCCACCGCCTGCCGGGTGGTGCAAAGCTGAAACGCTGACTGTATTCGGCCTTGCACCCGGCAAGGCTCTGCCGCTGCCCGCTGCAGACGAGACGCTCTGGGCCGGACTGACCCTTGACAGAGAACCCTCTGCCATGGATGTGGCACGGGCGCTCTACCCGGCGGATACGGCAAAGCAGGAGGACTTTTACTCCGAACTTTGCACAAAGCGCACCCGCGGCAAAGCCCTTGTGTGGGCGCTGCGGCAGGGAAGTGAAACGATCTGCACGGTAGGGGCCTATGCCCTTGCGAACAGGCAGGCCTACATGGCCTGCGGGCAGACAGCCCAGCCTTTGCGGGGCAAGGGCATCGGCGGGCGGCTCATTGTGCAGATGGCGAACGAGCTTGCCGCCAAGGGGGAGCACCCGGTGTTTCTCTGCAGCCCGGAGCGGGTGCACTTTTATACCCGGCTTGGCTTTGAAAAGCTGGGGGAATATGCAAGATATGAACAAACTCCTTCAGTCAAAACCTGACGGTTTTGCCAGCTCCCTCAATGAGGGAGCCTTTGGCAGGACGGAAAAGCTTTCTGCATAAGTGAAACGTTCTGGTTTCGTCAGGAGCTCCCTCCCTGAGGGAGCTGGCGCACAAAGTGCGGCTGAAGGAGTCATTCCGACAGAAAGCCTGCGCTCTATAAAATCTATAAAATTAAGGAACCGTTATAATGTCAATGCTGAACCACTTTTTCAATTACAAACCCGAAGTTCTGGCGCTGGACGAAAAGGCTATGGAGCTGTGCCAGCCCTACTTCCGCCATATGGAGGAGATCCGCGATTTTAACCAGCTCAAAATGCTGAAAGCCTTTGCGGATACCCAGATGTCCTCCACCGATATGCTGGGCACCACCGGCTACGGCCTGTGGGATACCGGCCGCGCAAAGCTGGAGCAGATCTTTGCCGAGGTGATGGGCGCAGAGGATGCCCTCGTGCGCAGCCAGTTCCAGAGCGGCACCCACACGCTGGCTGTGGCGCTGTTCGGCCTGCTGCGGGCAGGGGACACCCTGCTGGCTGCCACCGGCCGCCCCTACGATACGCTGGAAGGCGTGATCGGTCTGGACGGCAAGGGCAGGGGCACCGGCACCCTGATGGATTACGGCATCCGGTACGATGAAGCTCCGCTGAAAGCCGACTTCACCCCGGATTATGACCTGATCGCCCAAAAGGCCCCCGGTGCAAAGGTGTGCCACATCCAGCGCAGCCGCGGCTATCTGCAGCGCAATGCCTTTGATCTGGAAACGATCCGAAGAATTGCGGATACCGCCCGCGCCGCAAACCCGGACATCATTATTTTTGTGGATAACTGCTACGGCGAGTTCACCCAGACGCAGGAACCCTGTCAGATGGGCGCAGACCTTGTGGTGGGCAGCCTGATCAAGAACCCCGGCGGCGGCATCGCTCCCACCGGCGGCTACATTGCGGGCCGCAAAGACCTTGTGGAGCTGTGCGCTTACCGCCTGAATGCGCCCGGTCTCGGCAAGGATCTGGGCTGCACGCTGGAAACGCCCCGTGATATGTATCTGGGCTTCTACTATGCGCCTGGCGTGGTGTGCGAGGCCATCAAGACCGCCATTTACGCCCAGTGTATGCTGGAGCTGCTGGGCAAAAATCCAGTGCCGCGCTACTGCGACGACCATAACGACATCGTCACCTGCTTTGATGCAGGCACTGCGGATGCGCTCATCGGCTTCTGTCAGGGCATTCAGGCTGCAAGCCCCGTGGACAGCTATGCCGCCCCGGAACCTTCTCCGGAGCCGGGCTATACCGACGAGGTGGTCATGGCAAGCGGCAGCTTTACACAGGGCAGCACCATCGAGCTTTCCTGCGACGGCCCGCTGCGTGAGCCGTACACCTGCTACCTGCAGGGCGGTCTGAACTTTGCTGCCAGCCGTGCAGGCGTGCTGCTGGCCATCCAGAAGGCTTATTTTAAGGACTGAAAAGGGGAGAGCGCATGCCTGTTTTAAGTGACCGTGTGGGGCTGAAGCACAATGTTCCGCAGGGCACCTATTTTGTGATGATCGATATTTCCGATTTTCTGGCGCTGCCCCAGTTCAAGGGCTGGACCGATCTGCAGTTCTGTGAGTGAATGATCCGGGAAGTGGGCGTGGCCGCTGTGCCTGGCTCCAGCTTCTTCCGGGAGCCGGTGAACCACCTGATCCGGATGCACTTTGCCCGCGGCACCGATGTGTGCTGGACGAAGCCGTCCGCCGGCTGGAAAAGCTGCAGGCATTCCTGAAATAAAAGCAAAACAACAACGCCGCAGGAAGTTTCCTGCGGCGTTGTCTCTTTCCCGATACTCTATACACGATTCATCACACGGCGTGGCGCTGCACGGTGGGCATTGGCTCCACAAGAGCGGGATGCATCCCCTCGCGGTAGTCCAGGTCGCCCTGATCCATACCGCGCAGCAAGACCTCGGCGGTGGCAATGTTGGTGGCAATGGGTACGCTGTGCATATCGCACAGGCGGAGCAGATTCTGCTCGGTGATGCTGGCGGCATCCGCTTTCAGCGGGTCACGGAAGAACAACACCAGATCCACTTCGTCGCACGCAATGCGGGAAGTGATCTGCTGCACACCGCCCAAGCGCCCGGAGAGATAACAGTGCACGGGCAGGCCGGTAGTCTGCGCCAGCATCCGTCCGGTGGTACCGGTAGCGATGATTGTGTTTTTGGACAAAATGGCGCTGTAAGCAGTGCAGAACTGCAGTGCAAGCTCTTTGCGGGAATCGTGTGCAAGAATGGCAATCGTCATAGTACTCTCTCCTTTGCTGTCAGTATAGTACTGTATACGGCGAACAATTCATAGACGGAAAATGAAACACCGTGAAATCGTTATCAAAATTTCCAATATAGTTTTACCGCAACAAAACCGTGCTTGTCAAGAGTTTTTTATACTTTTTACCAGATAAAATAGAGAAAGTGAGATTATTGCTTTGTATGAATTGGAGAAAACTGGGATACAATCATCTATATCAGTGAGCGAATAGGAAAGGCAGATTGAAAACATAATTCAGCTTTTTGTCTTTATTGAAAGAACATTCCATGGGAATAAAACAAAAAAACAGGCTGGCGCAAATCGCACCAGCCTGTTTCGGAAAAAGCTTTTCAGTTTCGTTTCTAAATTATGAATATTATGGAGAAAACGCTCACTCCCGATTTCCGCACTGGAAAGGTGGGTTCAGCGGGCTTTAGCGGATCTGACCATTGCCGTGGATGATATACTTGTAGCTGCACAGCTCGGCCAGTCCCATGGGGCCACGGGCGTGGAGTTTCTGGGTGGAAATGCCCATTTCGCACCCAAGGCCGAATTCACCGCCATCCGTAAAGCGGGTGGAACAGTTCACATACACGGCGGCGCTGTCCACTGCGGCAGTGAACAGGTCGGCATGGGCCTGTGTCTGGGTCAGGATGGCCTCGCTGTGGCCGGTGGAGTGCTCAGCAATATGCCCGATGGCCTCCTCCACGCTGTCCACGACCTTGACCGCGAGGATGTAGTCCAGAAATTCGGTGTCAAAGTCCTTTTCTCCGGCAGGGGTGCCGGAGATGATGGCGGCTGCGCGCTTATCCAGCCGCAGTTCCACCGGGTGCAGGCCCTTTGCCGCGCGGTCCGGGCCAAGGCGCTGGGCCAGACGGGGAAGAAACTCCCCGGCAATGGCAGAGTGCACAAGGCACACCTCCTCAGCGTTGCACACGCTGGGGCGGCTGGCTTTTGCGTTCTCGATGATGTCCAGAGCTTTGTCCAGATCGGCGGTGTCGTCTACGTACACATGGCAGATGCCGGTGCCGGTCTGGATGCAGGGGACCTTGGCGTTCTGAACGCAGGCACGGATCAGCCCGGCACCGCCGCGCGGGATCAGCAGATCCACATAGCCTACAGCGGTCATCAGAGCGTTGGCAGAAGCGTGGGTGGTGTCCTCGATCAGGCAGACCGCTGTCTCGGGCAGACCGGCCTTTTTCAGGCCCTGCCGCAGGGCTGTGACGATGGCGTTGGCACTGCGCCAGGCCTCCTTGCCGCAGCGCAGGATGCAGGCGTTGCCGCTTTTGATGGCAAGGGCAGCGGCATCGCTGGTCACATTGGGGCGGCTCTCGTAGATAATGGCGATTACGCCCATGGGCACAGCCGTCTTTTCAATGACGAGGCCGTTGGGGCGCTCCACCCGGTTCAGCACCCGGCCCACCGGGTCGGGCAGAGCGGCAACCTCGCGGATGCCCTGCGCCATGGCTTCAATGCGCGGTGCGGTCAGGGCCAGACGGTCCAGCATCACATCGCTGATGTGCCCTTTGGCAGCAGCCATGTCCTCAGCGTTGGCGGCAAGGATGGCCGCCTGATCGTCTGCGCTGCACAGCGCATCTGCCATGCCCAGCAGGGCCGCGTTGCGGGCGGTGTTATCGGCCAGCGCAAGGGCACTTTTGGCGCTGCGGGCGGCTTCCAGAATTTCCTGTGTGGTCATGTGTTCAGTCCTCCTTGCAGGCCGCAAAGCGGGTGCCTGCGGATCTGCCTGCGGCAATGTCGTACAAAAGCTCCGGGTGTGCGCCGTTAGCAATGACCATATCGGCACCGCTGCCCGTTACCATGCGGGCGGCGCGCAGCTTGGTGGCCATGCCGCCGGTGCCAAGGGCCGAACCGGCACCATCGGCCAGAGCCATCACCTCGGGGGTGATCTCCTCCACCAGAGGGATGAGTTTTGCATCCGTGTGGGTGTGGGGGTTGGCGGTGTACAGGCCGTCGATGTCACTCAGCAGCACCAGCATGTCAGCCTTGGCGCAGCAGGCCACGATGGCCGCCAGCGTGTCGTTGTCGCCAATAGAGGTGATCTCATCGGTGGCAACGGTGTCGTTTTCGTTGATGATGGGCAGGGCACCCAGCTCCAGCAGGCGGGACAGGGTGTTCTGAAAGTTCACGCGGCGTTCGGTGTGCTCCACGTCCACGCCGGTGAGCAGGATCTGCGCCACGGTGTGATTGTAGGCGTTGAACAGCCGGTCGTAGGTGTACATCAGCTCACACTGGCCCACAGCGGCGCAGGCCTGCTTGGTGGTGGTGTCCTTTGGGCGGGTTGGCAGTGAGAGCTTGCCCACGCCCATGCCAATGGCACCGGAGGACACCAGAATGACCTCATGGCCCTCGTTTTTCAGGTCGCTGAGCACCTTGACCAGCTGTTCCGTGTGGCGGATGTTCAGCCGTCCGGTGGCGTATGCCAGAGTAGAAGTGCCTACTTTTACAACGATGCGCATGATATCCTTAACCCTTTCCCATTTCCTTTGTCTTATTGTACGAGGCGATCACGGCATCCATCACCGCACCGCGCAGGCCGTGCTCTTCCAGCACGCGCACGCCCTGAATGGTGCTGCCGCCGGGGCTGCACACAGCATCCTTGAGTTCGCCGGGATGCTTTCCGCTTTCCAGCACCAGCTTTGCGCTGCCCAGAACCATCTGCGCGGCATATTCCTGCGCTTTGGCGCGGGGCAGGCCGCAGGCCACGCCGCCGTCGGCCAGAGCCTCAATAAACTGGTACACCCATGCCGGGCCGCAGCCGGAAACGCAGCTGGCAGCATCGATCAGACTTTCCGGCACGGCATCCAGACGGCCCGCAGGAGCCATGATCCTGAGGAAGGCTTCTTCTTCCTCAGCGGTGACATTGCTGGAACAGTACTGGATCATACCCTCGCCCACCGAAGCCGGGGTGTTGGGCATGATGCGGATCACAGGAAAGTCCTCACCGGCCATCTCCTGAATACGGGCAATCGAAAGGCCCGCTGCCATGCTGCACAGCACAAAACGGCTGGGGCGCTCGTCAAAGGTGAACTTGAGCGGCTGGAGCAGAGCTTCCATCATCTGGGGCTTTACCGCCAGAAAGATCAGGTCGCAGTCACCGGCCACCTCAGCATTGGTGGCTGTTTTGCAGCCCAGTTCTTTGGCCAGTGCCTGTGCCTTGGCCGCAGTGCGGTTTGCCAGAAAAACCTTCTTAGGGTCAACAGCTTTGCAAACGGCACGGGCGATGGCTCCACCCATGTTGCCGCAGCCCAGAAAACCAATGGTATCCATCATAGTTTGTACCCTCCCTCAAAACGGCACTTCAATCACAGTCGTCTGCTCCCATTCTAAGCGTAGAGGAATATAAAATCAAGGGCCTTTTCCGCTTTTTTGCCGGAAGAAGCCGCTTTTGCAGGCATTGCGCACCGCCGGAAGGGGTTTGGGAGGGCTGAGAAACGGTTTTTGAAGCGAGAAACTGCCGGAGTGAAAACGCAGGAAGGCATTCTTTGTTTACAAAATGGACAGAATCAATGCTTGCAATCGGAACGACTTTTGCGGTATTATAATGTACGAAGCTGCCGATCGCCGTACGCAGCGGGAAAAATTTCTACGGTCGGGAAAGGAAGGTTTTTGTGTCACAAACAACGAAGCGGGCACTGGAAGCATCGCTGAAAAAGCTGCTGCTGGAAAAGCCCCTCAATAAGATCACGATCAACGATATCACCGAGGACTGCGGCGTGAACCGCATGACCTTCTACTACCACTTTAAGGATATTTACGATCTGGTGGACTGGATCCTGATGGAAGATGCGGCCAAGACGATGGAAGGCCGCCAGAGCTTTGATACATGGACCGAAGCATTTCTGGACATCCTGCACCAGATCCGGGATAACAAAGCACTGGTACTGAACGTATACCGCTCTGTGGGTCGTGAACAGGTGGAGCAGTATCTGTACAAGCTTCTGGACCCTATGCTGAAGGAATTTGCGGATCGCGAATGCCGCGACATCACCGTGCAGGACGATGACAAGCAGTTTGTGGTGGATTTTTACAAATATGCGCTGGTGGGCGTGGTGCTGGAATGGATCCGCCGGGATATGAAGACCGAGCCTGCTGTGATGGTAGAACGTATGGGACGGATGCTGCAGGGCGATCTGCGCCGCGCGTTATGCCGCCTTGCCAGCAATAAGATCCATCTGGAACAGGACGGTTGAACCGGAAGAACGACAAAATTTTATCATAATCCGCGCCGTGATGGGTTTTCTATCACGGCGCTTTTTCTGTTTATGGCAACTTGTGGGATAGAATGGTAGAGTAATGGCATAGAAATAGAAAAAGAGATTTCCGAAAAATACCGTTTGGAGGAAAAGGATAATGAATACTTCTGTTGAGAGCCTGACTCATAAAATGCAGCGTGCTGCCGTTGGTAAAATGGTGGACGTGGTGCTTTCTCATGCCGATAAAGACCGTCAGAAAACCGTGGGACAGCTGGTGGATGTCGCAAAGCAGTTCTATGGCAGTTCGTTCAGCGATGAAGCCTACGAACACGCCAGACAGACCCTGACCGACCCCGACAGCAAGTGGTCCAAGCTCATCAACTGTGTGCTGGATCAGACCGACCCCAACGTGGCCCGCACCATGGCGCTGAATCTGGGCTACGAGGCTTTCTTCCGCGGCACCAAGACCATCCGCGAGAACCGCGTGAAGTATCAGTGCAACATCCCCTGGCTGATCCTGTTCGACCCCACTTCCGCCTGCAATATGCACTGCGTGGGCTGCTGGGCCGGTGAATACGGTCACAAGAATAACCTCAGCTTTGAGGATATGGACAAGATCGTTACCGAGGGCAAGGAGCTGGGCGTGTACCTGTACATGCTGACCGGCGGCGAGCCGCTGGTGCGTAAGGCTGATATCCTCAAGCTGGCCGAGAAGCACAACGATGTGCAGTTTGCCATCTACACCAACTCCACCC
>OGKG01002287.1_pt1 | contig 20511 bp, 20 predicted proteins | sample 1572201 | NCBI WGS metagenome assembly OGKG01 (sample SAMEA2582146, study PRJEB24529) | metagenome | biome: Human gut stool | place: China | collected 2011 | reverse complement strand
AAGAACCGGGCCAGGATGAATGGGAAAGCCCGTAGGGGCGGCTATCAGCCGCCCGCCAACCTTCCGGAATAGAGCTTTTGGTCCGAACCGTTCAGGCGACGTACCTTTCGGGCGGCTGGTAGCCGCCCCTACGGCACGTTCCGTTCATCCGGATTCTCCCGGAATGGTTGGTTGTTTCCCCTCATCCGTCAGGGCCGAAGGCCCTGCTTTATTTCTACGCATCGGGATTTCTTACTCAACACCGTCAAAAGCGTCCTCCAACGACAGCTGTTCTGCCCACTATCCACCTCCACGTCTATCGCCTTATCTTTAATACTATATATTTTTCTTTTTTAATACCTTTTTTCAAAAAGTATTGTTGACAAAAGATAATTTTTGTGTTATTGTGAACTTACTAAATGAGAGAAGGGATGATTCCGATGGATTAATTTACACTCTTTCGTGATAATCTAACAGGCTTTATTTTAGAACAGAAAGGATTGTAGTAATATGAAACGCTTTTTGATTTGTTTGCTGGCATTCACTTTTATTCTTCCTTTTCAGGCTCAAGCTGCAGCAACCGATAACGGTGATATGTGGATCGTCAAAAACTCTACCGATTCCGTCTATCTGCAAAATCGAGAAACCGGAGAAATCATTGTAGAAGCCTCTGCAATCGATAGCACTGGACATCTCGTAAAAATCGATCTTGTTGCTTATGCAAATCAGTTAAATGCAGCGCCTCAACTTCCCAGCGCCTCGGTTTGCACAAACATTACAGAAGAACGCCAAGCTCGTCGAACCTCTATCTCGTATTCATATCAAGAAGATTCTACATACGTTGGACTCGGCTCTGGTATCAAAGTTTCACCCGATGTTGTAGGGCCTGGCACCATAACTTATGGCGAAAGTACTTCTGTTACGGAAAGCTTTGGTGGTGACATCAGTATTGATTTTTCTATCAAGAAGAAAATTAAAGGTTCGGCAAGTTTCAATTGGAATACATCTTTGCAATCTGGTTCTCAATTCACTGCTGGCTTCTCTGTCCCGTCAGGGAAAACTGGGTATGTTCGGTTCAGACCTAGATACAATGTTACTGAGGGCATACTGACTCAGTATGTTACAACAGATAGTCTTATCGTTGATACTTATACATTTGAGGTCTGGGGACAATGCCCTATTAAGTTAGCCACAGGATTTGCAGATGGAATTTATGAACTAGCACTAAAGTAAATGGTCCACACAAAAAAATATCAGGAAATTGTCTTTTCTAGCACTTATCTGTAGATTGTAGCATAGTCTAGCCAATTGACAATTCCAAGAAAAAATCAAGTAAGCATGTTTCCGGATACATTTCTTTCCGGAAACATGCTTACTTGTAAAAATTTTCGATTCTCTTTCAAACTGTGTCTATTGACAAGAGAATTATTTCGTGTTATTTTGAGAGTATAGCCGCCAAAAGGAGGAACTCTTATGAAACGACAAAGAATCCTACCAATATTCGCTCTAATACTGGCAATTGTCTTACTGCTAGGTATTGGCTTTGCTGTAGGCCGCAATCGTGTTCCATCCGCTGCTGTCCCCGCTTTGTACAGCCTCCCTGAATTTGAAAAAACCGTATTAAAAGGGAAAGAATATACACGCCTCTCTCTTTCCGAACCGATTTTTTATGCCGCTTATGATCCATCCTATCCCAGCATATACCTCTATTTGCTAGAAGCACAAGGTAATGGGCTATATACGATTGCTATAGAGGCTGGGGGAATTGGCTTCACGATGGACAACGGCAAACCGGTTGCAGCAGAATTCATGTTTCAGCCTTTGCAAATGAATATGGTTTTTTCCCCTACCTCCATTGCCCCTCATGAAGGATATCAGGAGACTGCCTTTTCGGACGCATATTTGTACACCAGCGAGGATTATACCATAGTCCTCCCCATCAGTGGCTCCAAATAACATAAGCAACTCAGAGCAGCAGTTAATACACGCATTCAGTGTCTCAGCGGTGACCAGCCGCTGTGTAGCATCATGGTATCATCTTCCCGATGTCCGCCATCGTCATGGATGGCCTGTGGCTCATGGAGCTGACAGGACAAATCAAGCACACTCTTGCCATTTTGGCCCGGTGCATTGCGGTGCTGCTAAGCAGCTGCTTGGCGGAGTTCGTTGTGAAAGGCGATGCGGAACTTCTTTGCCTTCCCCTGGGGGAAGGTGACTCGGCTTCGCCGAGACAGATGAGGGCCGGTACCAGGTCGGACCGCAGACCGCCCCACACCCGTCAGGGCCTTTGGCCCTGACACCCTCTCCCAGGAGAGGGTTTTTTAGTTTTTCAGGCTCTGCAGAGGTGCCGGAATTCTTCCACCCCGGGCGATAAAGGCTTCGCTGCTCTGCTTGTGCACAGGCATTATGGGAGCGGAGCCCAGCAGGCCCCCCATTTCCACCCGGTCTCCGAAGGATTTGCCCAAAGCGGGGATGATCCGGACGGCAGTGGTCTTGGTATTGACCATGCCAATGGCCGCTTCATCAGCGATGATGGCAGAGATGGTGGCAGCGCTGGTATCGCCGGGGACAGCGATCATATCCAGGCCCACAGAGCAGACGCAGGTCATGGCCTCCAGCTTGTCCAGCTGCAGGGTACCCTCCTCAGCAGCAGCGATCATGCCCTCATCCTCAGATACGGGGATAAAGGCACCGGAAAGGCCGCCTACATGGTTGGAGGCCATGACGCCGCCCTTCTTCACAGCATCATTCAGCAGGGCCAGGGCCGCGGTGGTGCCGTGGGTGCCGCAGACCTCCAGGCCCATCTCCTCCAGGATCCGGGCCACACTGTCGCCTATGGCCGGGGTAGGCGCCAGGCTCAGGTCCACAATGCCAAAGGGCACGCCCAGCCGTTTCGAAGCTTCTACGCCCACCAGCTGACCCATACGGGTGATTCGGAAGGCGGTTTTCTTCACCGTCTCAGCCACCACGTCAAAGGGCTGACCCTTGACGCTCTGAAGCGCATGGTACACCACACCGGGGCCGGAAACGCCCACATTGATGACGCACTCCGGCTCGCCGACTCCGTGGAAGGCACCGGCCATAAAGGGGTTGTCCTCTACGGCGTTGGCAAAAACCACCAGCTTGGCACAGCCCAGGCAGTCCTTGTCCTTGGTCAGTTCGGCAGTCTTTTTCACGATACGACCCATCTCGGCCACGGCATCCATGTTGATGCCCGCCTTGGTGGAGCCCACGTTGACGCTGGAGCAGACCATATCGGTGGAGGCCATTGCCTCCGGAATGGAGCGGATCAGCTTCCAGTCGCTTTCCGTGCAGCCCTTCTGGACAAGGGCGGAAAAGCCGCCGATAAAATTGACGCCGCAGGTCTTGGCAGCCTGATCCAGGGTTTTGGCGATCTCCACGTAGCTCTCCGTCTGGCAGGCAGCGGCCACCAGGGAAATGGGCGTGACAGAAATGCGCTTGTTGACAATGGGAATGCCGAACTCGGCCTCAATGTCCTGGCCGACTTTTACCAGGTCTTTGGCGCAGCGTGTGATCTTATTGTAGATTTTTTCGCAGCACCTATTCAGATCCGGGTCCGCACAGTCCAGCAGGCTAATGCCCATGGTAATGGTCCGGATGTCCAGGTGCTGATTGTCAATCATGTCCAGAGTAGACAGAATATCCTTTTGATCCAGCATTGTCTCCTCCTCAAATCCGGTGCATGGACTGGAAAATATCCTCCCGCTGGACCCGGATAGACAGGCCCATGGATGTTCCCAGCTCATCCATTCTCTGGGCCAGCTCCGCCAGAGGCACGTTGCAGCCGGATACTTCCGCGGCCATCATCATGGTGAAGTAACCCTGCATGACAGTCTGGCTGATATCCAGCACGTTCACATTGAATTCCGCCAGCTTGGCGCAGACGGCGGCAATAATGCCCACCCGGTCCTGACCTACAACGGTAACGATTGCTTTCATGTTTCTCTCTCCTTATACTTCGTAATCGGCAGCCACTCTGCCCTGGACCCAGGGAAAGAAGTGGCTCTTGGCCTCAATATGGGCGGGGTGGTCGGCATAGACTGCCAGGGCTTCCCTGCTCTCCAGCTCGGAATAGAGCACAAAGTCGGGACCGCTGAAGCACCGCCGGACCTCCATTTTGGTAAGGCCCGGAATCTTGCCCACCAGCGGCATCAGGGCCTTTTCCGCGGCGGTAATCACCGCATCCTTATTGGCATCCTCCTTCAGGGTGAAGAAAATGATGTGCTTGACCATAGAATCTCCTCCTAGTATTCAAAATACCGGGGCAGACAGACTACCCCGGTATTTTTATGGATCTGAATTACTCGGCGTCCTCGCCGTCCTCCAGCAGAGCGCGGATGGACAGGGAAATACGCTTGTTCTCAGCATCGACATCGGTGATCTTGACCTTCACATCCTGACCCTCGGACAGAACATCCTCGGGCTTGCCGATGCGGCGGTCAGCGATCTGGGAGATGTGGATCAGGCCGTCCACGCCGGGCAGGATCTCAGCGAAGGCACCAAAGGTCATCAGCTTGACGATCTTGGCATCCACAACATCACCCACATTATAATTGGTCATGAACTGGTTCCAGGGATTCATGGCATCGGTCTTGTAGCCCAGAGAAATCTTGTGCTTCTCGGGGTCGAAGGAGATGACATAAACATCGATCTCGTCGCCAACCTTCACAACATCAGCAGGGGTCTTGATCCGGTTCCAGCTCAGCTCGGAAACATGGACCATGCCATCTACGCCGCCGATATCCACGAAGGCACCGTAGGAGGTCAGGGACTTGACCACACCGTGGTACTTCTTGCCGACCTCGATCTCGCTCCAGATCTTCTCCTGGGCAGCCTTGCGGGCCTCGGCGTTCACGGCACGGATGGAGCCGATGGCGCGGCGGCGGGCACGGTTGACCTCAGTGATCTTCAGCTGCACGGGCTTGCCCACCATGCCAGCCATGTCGCCGCCCTTGGCAACGCCGGACTGGGAAGCAGGAATGAACACCCGAACACCCTTGACATTGGCGACCAGGCCGCCCTTGTTCTCTTCGGTGATGACGGCATCGATGGTGGTCTTGTTCTCCACGTAGTCAGCCATCTCGTCCCAAACCTTCAGGCCGTCCAGCTTCTTCTTGGACAGCTGCACAGTGCCCTCCTGGTCGTTCACACGAACCACGAAGACCTCGATCTCATCGCCAACCTTCAGAATATCCTCGGGCTTAACGGAAGGATCGTTGCTGACTTCATCATAAGGAATGTAACCGGCGTGCTTGGTGCCCAGGTCTACCTGGATCTCGGTATTGCCGATCCCGGTAACGGTGCCGATAACCTTATCTCCTGTATTTAAAGTCTTGATGGACTGCTCGAGAAGCTCAGCAAAGTTCTCCTCCTGCACAGCCTCAGCATTGGTAATTTCGCTCATAGTCTTGTTGACCTCCTTTATAATCCACGCCGGTGTGGACGCACCGGCCGTGATTCCAACATCAGTGATACCGGCGAAAAACGCGGGCTCCAGTTCGCTGGCATCGTCAACAAGAGCTACACGGTCGCAGTATTCTCGGCAGATCATGGCCAGCCGTCCGGTGTTGGAGCTTTTGGCATCCCCCACCACGACCATTGCCTGACATTCACGGCTCAAACTTGCCGCCTCGGTCTGCCTATCCTCAGTCGCTTTACATATTGTATCAAATATTTTCAAGTTAGTAAACTGTTTTTTTGCAAAATTTCTGCATAATTTCCACAAACTTTCGGTGGATGTTGTCTGCGAAACCATGCAAATTGGCGTATCCGCACCAATTTCTTCCTCCTGGACCCATTTTTTTAGTGCATCTGCACTATCAAAGATCCGGCAGTCCCCGCACCAGCCGGCAATGCCCTCCACCTCCGGGTGGGTGGGAGTTCCGATGATGACAGGAAGTCTCCCCTCTGCTTCCGCCTGGCTCACCAGACCGTGGATGCGTTTGACAAAGGGGCAGGTGGCATCGATGATCTCCGCCCCGGTGCTTTCCAGCCGCTTATACACCGCCCGGCTGACACCGTGGGAGCGGATCACCACCGTGTCCCCGGGCCCGGCCTCCTCGGGCGTATCGATGACCCGGACACCGGCGGCGGCAAACTGCTCCACTACATGGCGGTTGTGGATGATGGGCCCCAGGGTCAGTGTCCGCTTTCCCGCCGCCGCGGCCTGCTGCACCAGCTCCACCGCCCGGCTGACACCGAAGCAGAAGCCGGCGCTTTTGGCTACCCGTACGCTCATAGGCCCACTTTCTCCCCGATGATCTTCTTCATGGCGGCAATGACCTGGTCAATGGTCATGTCGGAGGTATCCAGCTTCACGGAATCCCGGGTCATTTTCAGGGGGGCAATGTCCCGATGGGTGTCCTGGTAGTCCCGCTGCCGGATGTCCTTCAGGATCTGATCATAGTCCACCTTCTGGCCCTTCTCCTGGAGCTCCTTACAGCGCCGGTTGGCCCGGACCTCGGCGGAGGCCGTTAGGAAGATCTTCACGGTGGCCTTGGGCAGCACCACAGAGCCGATATCCCGACCGTCCATGACCACATCGTACTGCCGGGCCGCCTCCCGCTGCATATCAAGAAGCGCTTCCCGAACCACCGGCTGGGCGGCAATGAGGCTGGCCTTCTGAGAGATCTCCGGGGTACGGATATCGGAGGTAACATCCATGCCGTTCATAATCATGTGCTGGGCGCCCTCATCGTCATATTCGATGTTCACCGTCAGTTCGTCAATGTACCGGTTCACCCCATCGGTGTCCTTGGGACTTACGCCCCACAGGTCCATGAAGTAGGCGACGGTGCGATAAATAGCCCCGGTATCCACATACCGGTAGCCCATCTCCTGGGCCAGCCGCCGGGCAATGGTGCTCTTCCCCGCCCCGGCAGGGCCGTCAATGGCAATGGAAATTTTCTTCTCCATAAGTCTCTTCTCCTTATTCTTTTTCGGTGCGCAGTCTGGCCAGGGCCGCGGCCTCCCGGGCCACGACCTCCTGAGGGGTCAGCCCCATCCGCTTTCCTGTATCCTCAGGGCTCAGAGGCAATTCCTTATCGAGACCGAAGCGCAGACTCAGAAGTCTGGCATCCTCCTCTGGCAGTACGCTGAGGAGCTCTGTGATCCGCTGGCGCATCTGGAAATAGGCAGTATCCTCCACGGCCTGATTCTCTTCCTCTGGCTCTGCCTCCTCCTTGGGAGCGGTGGCCTGGGCCAGGATCCGGGCATCATCCAGATTCCGCTTGACGGTGGCGGCATCCTCCGGTGTCATATGGAGCTCCTGGGCGATCTCCTCCAGAGTGGGGTTTCTGCCCAACTCCGCCAGAAGCCGCTGGTCCACCGCCCGATAGTCTTCCAAGGCCTGACGCATTTTTCGGCCCACGCCGCTTTCCCGGGCCTGCAATGTCACCGCCCGGGCCATGGCCTGGCGAATGGCATCGTCCCGGACGCTGGGATAATCGCCGCCGGAGAAGCCGGAAACCACCTTCCACAGCCCCATGCTACCCTCCTGGATCAGGTCCATCAGCAGCACACCGTAGCCTGTAAACTCCTTGGCGATTTCCGCCACCCGGCGAAGACCGGCACCCGTCAAAATCTCCTGGGCCTTTTCGTCTCCATCAGCCGCCTGGCGCAGCAGCTCCTCCGTCTCCTCAGCAGGAGGCAGGGACGCAATTTCTTCCAGGTACAGCCGCAGGGGGTCATTGGGGCCCAAATCCTTTAGAGCCATGTTTTCCTTGGCCATCTGCTCCTCCTGCCGGAGCCGCAGGGCCGCCTGGCCCACGAACTGCCGGGAGGGCAGGGTGGTGACATCCAGCTTCAGTCCCCGGTCCTCCAGGGCTGCAAACGCGTCCTCTACCCCTTCTTCGGTTTCCTCCTCCAAAAAGGTGAGCAGTTGGGCCGCGCTCAGGCTGTCTCCATATCTTTTGCGGTCCATCCAGGCTTCCCAAGGGGAATCCCCAAAAGAAATATCCATATCGATCATTCCAGAAAATCCTCCAATCCCATACTGGTACCCATAGCCTGGAGCTTGTCCATCGCCTGCTTCTCCACCTGCCGGACCCGCTCCTTGGAAATGCCCAGCTTTTCGCCAATGGCCTCCAGAGAATAGCAGGTGCCGTCTTCCATGCCGAAGTGGAGTCGGAGGATCGTCTGCTGCCGGGGCGTCAGACTGCCGAGCAGCTTATCCAGCATTTCTTCCAGCTCCTTGCGGACCAGCTCCTCCTGGGGCTGGGGGGCCTCCAGGTCTTCCAGCAGGGTCCCCAGCGTTCCCTTCTCCCCGTCGCCGGTGGGCACATCCAGAGAGCAGATATCCGGAGAAAGCTGCAGCAGCTCTTCCACCTTTTCCGCCGGCAGATCCACCCGCCGGGCGATCTCCTGAGCCGTGGGCTCCAGGCCGTTTTGCTGACGCAGGTAGGCCCGGGCGGCCTGGATCTTGCGCATCCGTTCTGCCGTATGCACCGGCACCCGGATGGTGCCGCCATGGTTGAGAAGGCACCGGGTCACGCCCTGGCGGATCCATTTCGTGGCGTATGTAGAAAACCGGAGATCCCGGGTATAGTCGAACTTTCTGGCAGCCGCCAGCAAACCAATGCTCCCCTCCTGGATGAGATCCAGCAGGGGCACCCCCCGGCCCGTGTATTCCTTGGCTACGGAGACCACCAGCCGCAGATTGCAGTTGACCATCTTTCGGATGGCCTCCTCGTCTCCTTGGGCGCAGCGCTGGGCCAGCTCCCGCTCCTCCTCCGGCGTCAGCCGGGGATAGCTGCGGATCTCCCGGAGATACTGGCGGATGTCATCCTCATCGGTGGGGACGGGGATGGGGGTTTCCTGGTCTGGTTCCTGATCAAATCGCTCTGTCATGGTCTTCTTCCCTTTCTTTCTTGAAGCTCTCGCATCCGAGCCAAAAGGGCTTCATCGGTGCCATTGTTTTTGCTCTCATGGCGATCCTTGATCACCATAACGCTGTCCGTCAATACCTTTTCGGAAACCACATCGTCATTCCTTTGCAGAACGCCGGCAATGTGGGCCATTTCGTCTTCGTTCAGATCCGTCAGCGCGGCAAAGGACGGCTCCTTCCCTGCCCGGTACTGTGCCTTCATCTGGTCAAAAACCTTCCCAAGCAGGGGCGATGAAAACACACTGGAATCCAGGTCTGAAACTTCTTCCATCAGTCCGGCATCTTTCATACACTGGGCGATCACATTTTCCTCCGCCATAGCGGACTTTACATCATCGTAGCGAATGGTCTTGCTTTTCGGCTGTTTTGCAATGGCCGGAGCCAGACTGATCCGTTCCTGTTTTTTCTTTTCCTTGTTGATGTGACGTTTGGAAATTCGTCCTATTTCAAGCCGTACCGCCTCGCTGCTGACTCCCGCAGCCTCCGCCACACGGTTTCCATAGACCTCACGCTGGACCGCATTGGGAAGGCTGCTGACAAGCTCTGCCGCCTCGGTAATGAATTTTACCCGATCTTCGTCAACCTTTAAATCATATTTTCTCTCGATCGCACGCAGCTGATATTCCACCCGGTTTGCGCTGTCCTCCAGCAAAATCCGGAATTTATCCGCTCCAAATTTCTTCAGATACTCGTCAGGGTCCTTCGCATCCCGCATCTGCAAAACCTTCACCTGGAGCCCTGCCTTTTCAAGCATGGGGATGGCCCGCTTGGTGGCATTCTGCCCCGCCTCGTCGCCGTCATAAATCAGGACGATCTGCTGTGTATACCGGCTCAGCAAAAGGGCGTGCTCTTCCGTCAAGGACGTACCCAGGGAAGCAACCGCACAGTCAAAACCGTACTGGTGAAGGGCAATGGCATCCATGTATCCCTCCACCAGGATCATATATCCCAATTTTGTCTTTTTTGCAATGTTCAGAGCAAACAGATTTTTCCGCTTGTTGAAAATCATGGTCTCCGGAGAATTCAGGTACTTTGGCTTCGAATCATCCATGACCCGGCCGCCAAATCCGATCACATTGCCGCGAACATCAATAATCGGAAACATCAAACGGTTCCGGAAACGGTCATAGATGCTTTTGTCTTTCTCAGAGGCCACACCAGCCGCAAGCAGCTCCTCTTCCGTGTACCCCTTCGCCTTCATGGCATCACACAGATTTCTCCAGCCAGCCGGAGCAAAGCCAATGCCGAACCGGGTCAAAGTTCCCTTCGACATACCTCTTTTCTGGGCATATGCCAGTCCCTCCCGTCCGGCAGGGCCGTAGAGCTCCCTGACAAAAAAACGCGCGGCTTCCTTGTTGAGTGCCCAGAGCCGTTCCTGGCGCTGGTACACGGCCCGATACTGCTCATCGTCCGGCACCTCCATCCCCGCCCGCTGGGCCAGGGCCCGGACGGCATCGGGGTAGCTCAGGCCCTCGATCTCCATTTCGAAATTGATGACGCTGCCGCCCTTGTGGCAGCCGAAGCAGTAGAAAATGCCCTTGTCCGGAGCGACAGAAAAGGAGGGGGTTTTCTCTCCGTGGAAGGGACACAGGCCAAAGAGATTGCTGCCCGACCGCTTCAAATTCACATACTGGCCCACAACCTCTTCAATAGGATTCCGGGCCGCCAGCTCGTCCAAAAACTGCGGTGGAAATGGCAAATGTAATCCCTCCTTTTTGCCTTCCCCGTTGGGGAAGGCGGCTTGCGAAGCGAGACGGATGCGTGGTCCCATCCTGTCCCGGCTCTCCCCCCTTTTGAGAGGGTTCTTCTGTGATTATACCATATTACCCCCGGACATTCCAGCCGGAAGGTACAAAAATCTCTGTAAATTTTCCCACCGCGTAGTTATCTGTCATACCGGCAATATAGTCGCAGACAGTGCGCTCCATTCCGTCGAAGCTCAGCTGAGGCTGAAAATCCTCCGGCAGAGCCTCCGGGTGGGCCATATAGTATTCGAAGAGCCGCTGGAGCATCCCCTGGGCCTTGCTCTCCTCCCCCTTGGCCACGGGATTCCGGTAGACCCGCTCAAACATGAATTCCCGCAGCTCCGTAAAGGCCAGCTCCACGCTGGGGGTCATAGCAATGGCACCCGCCTCCCGTGAAGTGGCAATAACATCGCAGACTAGGGTATTGATCCGGTCCCTGGGATTTTCCCCCAGGGTCAGAGCCACACTTCTGGGAATATCCGCTTCCCGGAGGATCCCCGCCCGAATCGCGTCGTCAATGTCGTGATTCACGTAGGCGATCCGATCCGACCGGCGGATGATCTGCCCTTCCAGCGTATCGGGAAGCCGCGCCCCGGTGTGGCAGAGAATGCCCATGCGGACCTCGTTGGTCAGGTTCAGCCCCTGGCCGTCTTTTTCCAGGCAGTCCACCACCCGCAGACTCTGCTCGTTGTGCCGAAAGGGCTTCCCCAGGCAGGCCGACAATGCTCCCTCCCCGGCGTGGCCGAAGGGGGTGTGGCCCAGGTCGTGTCCCATGGCAATGGCCTCCGCCAGGTCCTCGTTCAGGCCCAATGCCCTGGTGATGGTTTTGGCGATCCGGGTAACCTCCAGGGTGTGGGTCATCCGGGTCCGGTAGTGATCCCCTTCCGGCCGCAGGAATACCTGGGTCTTGTGCATCAGCCGCCGGAAGGCCTTGCTGTGCACCACCCGGTCTGTGTCCCGCTGGAAGCAGGTCCGCACATCTTCCACCCGCTCCGGCTCCTGACGCGGTCTGCCGGTGGAGCCATCGGCGAAGGTCGCCAATGGATTCAAGCGTCGGTGCTCCAGACGCTCCAGTTCTTCCCGTACGGTCATGAGTGCTCACTCCTTTTCTGTCATTGTGAACCGGTGCTTAACTGGTTCTCAATCTTCTTAATTCTCAGCCTGCTTTGTCATGGGAAAAGCCCTGTATTCCTTCCCGATCTCCATAGCTTCCACAGTCCCGCTGGTCAGGTCCGTCAGGTGAGCCAGGAAAGCCTCGGTTTTGGCCTCCGGGAACAGGACCTCCAGCTCGATCTCCGCGCCGTAATCGGTTTTTCGGATGATCCCCTCGTACTCCGCCACCGCCAGCTTCACCCGCTCGTAAAAGGGGTAAGGGCAGGGTAAATAAAGAGCAGTCCACACCCGCTTGCAGGACTTTCCCGCTGCGTCCAGGGCGATTTTGGCTCCCTTGGTGTAGGCCCGGACCAATCCGCCGGCCCCCAAAAGGATACCGCCAAAATAGCGGGTCACCACGCACACCACATTGAACAGGCCCTCCCGCTGAAGCACCTGAAGCATTGGCATTCCGGCGGTGCCTCCCGGCTCTCCGTCATCGGAAAAACGGACGGCACCGTCCTTTATAATGTAGGCCCAGCAGTTGTGTGTGGCGTCGTAGTGCTTCTTTTTCATCTCCTGGATCTTCTCCAGCGCCGCCTCCTCTGTCTCCACCGGCCAGACGCGGCCGATGAAACGGGACTTTTTCTCTATAAATTCGTCCTCCCCGAAGGCGGTAGGCACCAGATATTCTTCCAAGACCTTTTACTCCTTTATCACATAATCCCGCAGCCGTCCGTAAAGGATATCATCCAGCACGGCATCGATCTCAATACCCTCGCCGGTGTAATCCACAGAAAAGACCTTGGCCTTTGAATGGAGGGTGTCCACGGTGCCGCCCATGGAATAGGGCAGCCGGAGGGTCACCCGGTGCCGGGCGTGGCCCAGGGTATCCTCGATTTTTTTCAGCAGGGCATCCATACCGACGCCCTTGGCGGCGGAGACGGCAATCACGTTCTCCCCCACAGGGATCTCCTCTTTGGAGACCAGGTCCGCCTTGTTGTAGCAGTAAATCACCGGAGTCCCGGGCTTTGCCAGGGCCGAGATCAGCTTGTCCACCACGGCGATGTGGTCCTCCCGATTGGGGTCCGCCGCGTCGATGACGTGAAGCAGCAGGTCCGCATACTGGAGCTCCTCCAGGGTGGCCCGGAAGGCATCCACCAGATGATGGGGAAGCTTGGAGATAAATCCCACCGTGTCAGACAGGATCACGTCCAGGTTGTCAGAGACCTTCAGCTGCCGGGAGGTGGTGTCCAGGGTGTCAAAGAGCCGGTTATTGGCGGGGATCCCCGCACCGGTAAGCTGATTGAGCAGGGTGGACTTTCCCGCGTTGGTGTAGCCCACAATGGCTACCACAGGGACGGAATTCTTCATCCGCCGTTCCCGCTGGACCCCACGGACCTGACGCACCTGCTCCAGCTCCGATTCCAGGCGGGAGATCCGCTCCCGGATGTGCCGCCTGTCGCTTTCCAGCTTGGTTTCGCCGGGACCCCGGGTGCCGATGCCGCCGCCCTGGCGGGAAAGGCTCCTGCCCATGCCGGAGAGCCGGGGCAGAAGATACTGATACTGGGCCAGCTCCACCTGGAGGCGGCCCTCCTTGGTCTTTGCCCGCTGGGCAAAGATATCCATAATGAGCGCGCTGCGGTCCAGCACCGTAACCCCAATGATCTCTTCCAAGGCCCGGATGTTTCCCGGGGACAGCTCGTTATCAAAAATCACCATGGTAGAGGCGGTAGCTTCCACCAGCATCTTCACTTCCAGGGCCTTGCCTTCCCCAATGAAGCAGTGGGAATCCGGCACATGGCGATTCTGCAGCATTTTCCCGGTGCAGAAGCCCCCTGCCGTCTCCAGCAGAGCCTCCAGCTCCTCCAGGGATTCCTCCGTAGCCGTCTGCTCCTGGGTAAAGCAGTCGGCGTTGAGGCCCACCAGGACAGCCCGCTCCTGAATTTTCTCTTCCATAAAATCCTCCCGAGGGTTTGTAAATAGAGTATAGCACAAAGATGATATTTCTGACAAGAGTAAAAACCTTTACTCGCCCCGCACCCGTCCCGGCTTCGCCGGTTTACCCTCTCCCAGGAACGGGTAAAAGAAAATACCCGCACTACGTTGCCGTAATGCGGGTAATGAAGACAAACCTTACTTCAGGCCGAAACGCTTGTTGAAGCGATCGACGCGTCCACCGGTGTCAACCAGCTTCTGCTTGCCGGTATAGAAAGGGTGGCACTTGGAGCAGATCTCAACACGAATGTCCTTCTTGGTAGAACCGGTCGTGATGACGTTACCACATGCACAGCGGATGGTGGTCTGTTCGTAGTTAGGATGGATACCTTCCTTCATTTCTTTCACCTCTTTCATATCAGTTAAAGGGCAAACTCGCCCCCAGCAATCTCAAATCGCCTGAATATAATAGCACAGCCGATTCAAAAAAGCAAGTCCTTTTTTCTCTTTTTTTCAAAAAGTTCCGTTTTCTTAAAATGCCCAGTTGCCGTTTCGGAAAATGGGCTTGGTGGAGCCGTCCTCGCAGAGGGCATCGATGTTCATGGAGTCACAGCCGATCATGAAATCCTCATGGATCATAGAGTCGTTGACCCCCAGCTCCCGGCACTCTTCCAATGTCTTATTCTGGAAATCCTGGATCGTATCCGGAAAGCCCATGCCAAGAGCCAGGTGGCAGGCGGCATTTTCATCGAACAGGGTATTGTAGAACAGCAGGCCGCTCTCGGCGATGGGGCTCTTCTGGGGCACCAGGGCGCACTCGCCCAGGTAGGCCGCCCCCTCGTCCATGGCGATCATGGTCCTCAGCAGGTCCTCCCCCTTCTCGGCGCGGACCTCCACGGCCTTGCCGCCTTCGAAGCGAATGGAGAAGCCCTCAATGAGCTGGCCCCGGTAGCTCAGGGGCTTGGTGGCGTAAACAATTCCCTCGGCCTGCCCCTTCATGGGGGAGACGAAGCACTCCTCCGTGGGGATATTGGGGTTAAAGAAAATGCCGGTACGGCTGGTCTCCCCGCCGCCGCAGAAGCGTCCCTGGGGAATCAGGCCCACGGTAAAGTCCGTGCCGTTATCCGCGGTGTAATGGAGGGAACGAATGTGGAGGCTGTTCAGGTAATCGCAGCGGTCCTGCAGGTCCTGATCGTGATCTTCCCAAGCCTTCACGGGGTCATCCGTCACCCGGGAGGCATCCAGAATGGCTTCCCACAGCTTTTCCACAGCGGTGCTGGTCCGCATGCCGGGGAATACCTTCTTGGCCCAGGCAGCGCCGGGAACGGCAGCAATGCACCACTGCTGCTTATTTTCCAGCTGATCCTTGTAGGGCTTCAGAATGGGGTAGCTCATCCGGCGGGCCTTGGTGACCTTTTCCATATTGATGCCCTTGAGACCGTCCGGGTCCTCGGAAATCAAATGGATCCGGGCAGGCACCACGTCTACATAGTGCTGCTGCCGTGCCTTCTCCCAATCCTCCACGGTGCCCATGGTGGTAACGCTGCGGTAGCGCACATGGAGCTTCGTCAGAGGCTGATAGTTCCACTCTACGGAAACCTTCTTGGCCTTGGCCTTGTAGGCCTCCTCCACTACCATTGCCACAAACTCCGGCTGGTCCAGGTCGGCGTAAATGAGCACCTCCTGTCCCTTCTGGACATTCACGCCCTTTTTCACAATCAGGCGGGCATATTCCCGCAATACCGTTTTTTTCATGGTAAACTCCTTTTATAAGAATTCGTTCCCGTATTATAGCAGATTTTGGGGGACTTGTAAACCCTGCCTTCCCCTGGGGGAAGGTGCCGCCCCGGCGGCGGAAGAGGGGCGGGAGAAGCCCGGACTCTGCGCCGCCCCACACCCGACCCGGAAAGGGTTCGCTATTGCAATCCTGTCCATTTTCCTTTATAATAAACCCAAATTCACGAAACGAGGGATTCGTTATGCTGACAAAGGAAGCATTTCACGCGGCCCTGGGCTCCGGTCCATGGCTGCTGGACGGGGCCACCGGCTCCTATTTGCGAAAAATGGGCATGCCCAACGGGGTTGCCACCGAAGAGTGGGTCCTGCGCAACCCAGAGGTCCTTGTGGGGCTTCAGAGGGGCTACGCCGAGGCGGGAAGCCGGATTGTCTACGCGCCTACCTTCCAGGCTCAGCCCATTGCCTTGAAAAAAATCGGGCTGGACAAGCACTGTGAGGCCATCAACAGCCAGCTCATCGCCCTCAGCCGGTCCGCTGCCCCGGGCTGCCTGGTAGCCGGTGATATCGCCACCCTGGCAGCCTACTGTGACAGCTGGGATCCGGCGAACTTTGACCTGATGGTAGAAAACTACCGCCGTCAGATCCGGGGACTCATAGACGGCGGGGCGGACCTGCTGATCGGTGAGACCTTGATGTACGCCCAGGAGGCAGAGGCCATCCTCACCGCCGCCGAGCTGGAGGGTGCGGGTGCCACTATGATCAGCTTCACCATGCAGTCCGGCGGCTATCTCTTCAACGGCACCGATGCCGGTCCGCTCTTTCAGGATCTGGAGGCGTGGGGCGCTGCCGCCCTGGGCTTCAACTGTGTAGCAGCTGACGGGATGACCCCACTCCTGGTCAGCCGCCTGCGCCGGTTTACCAGGCTGCCCATCCTGTGCAAGCCCAACGCCGGTATGCCCGTCATCGACGAAAAAGGCGCAGCCCAATACGATATGGGGCCGGAGCCCTTTGCTCAGGTCATCGCCGCTTGCCGTCAGAACGGTGCCTCCCTGCTGGGCGGCTGCTGCGGCACGGAACCCCAACACATCGCCGCAGCAGCCGCTGCCATGGGTATGTAAGGAGTGCGCTATGAAAAACAATGTCCACTTTTATGTAGAGCCAAAAAACGGCTTTGTCCTGCTCATGACGCTGCTGCTCTCCGCCTCCGCCATCAGCCGGGTCCTGCTCTTTTCCATGAATGCCATCCCCGGCAATGTGTGGTGGCGGGTGGTGCTGCCCGTGGCCGCCACGGCACTGTACATCCTCATTGCCCTGTGTCAGGGCCGGGAGCAATTTTATAAAACCGCTATCCCCGTGTGGCTGCTGGCCCTCTTCGCCGCCATCTGGGTCAAGGAGAGCTTGGGCTCCCGGGCCCTTGTCTGGCTGCTGTGGATCAGCCTGTTCTTCTTCGCCTTTCTCTATATGGATGTGGTCTCCGGCCAGCGGGTCCACCGGGTGTGGCTTCTGTTCCCCATTATGCTGCTGCCGCTGACCGGTATCTACTACTTTAACCGTCAGGCAATTTTTCAGAGGGATTGGGATGCGGTGCTGCAGCTCCTGCCCAATACTCTGCTATTTGCGGGCTGCACACTGCTGATCTTCGCCATTCGCATCTCCCCTGCGGGAGAGTATCACCCCACCTGGGGAGACCGGGTAGACGGGCGGCGGCTGCGGAGCCTTCCGCCTGCCAATATGATCATTCCCTACATCATGGTCAACCGGAACGGCTCCTCCAACCTCTTTGAGGAGCAGTTCGAAATCACCGGAGCCGAGCGCTATATCCGCAATAAGCGCCGGGAAGGCCTGACCAATTTCGGTATGCTTCACCTGTTCCTGGCTTGCTACTGCCGGGCAGTGGCCAAATACCCCGGGGTCAACCGGTTTATTGCCGGTCAGAGGATCTACTCCCGGGGGGAGGACATCCAGTTTTCCATGACCATCAAAAAGGAAATGTCCACCGAGGGAGCGGAAACGGAAATCAAGCTCCACCTGAGCCCCAGAGACACGGCCTACGATGTGTACCGGAAGATGAATCAGGAAATCACCAAGGTCAAAAACACCCCTCTGGACGCCGGAGTGGACAACGTGGCCTTCGCTCTGACCCTGGTACCCGGAGTACTGCTGAAATTTTTGGTGTGGCTGCTGAAAACCATGGATTACTTCGGGCTCTTGCCCAAGGCCCTGCTGGAAGTCAGTCCCTTCCACGCCAGCGTCTATTTCACCTCCCTGGGCTCTCTGGGCATCCCGCCCGTGTATCACCACCTGTACGACTTTGGCAACCTGCCGGTGTTCGGCGCCTTCGGCTGCAAGCGCAAGGTCATGGAGCTGAATCTGGAAGGGGAGCCGGTCCAGCGGAAATACATCGATTTCCGGTTCACCCTGGACGAGCGGACGGTAGACGGCTTCTACTACGCCGCTTTCCTCAAGTATCTCAAGCGGGTCTTCTACCACCCGGAGCTGCTGGATACGCCTCCGGAAGAAGTCGTAAAGGATGTGGATTAAAGATGAAAGAAGAAATTCTCTCTTATCTTCCCCAGGATTATCCCTGGCGAGATCGATTCATTTATCTGGACACCGTTGATTCTACCAACAACTACCTGAAAAAGCTGGCCGCCCAAGGGGCCCCGGAAGGGACACTGGCAGTAGCCGACTGCCAGACCGGCGGCAAAGGCCGCCTGGGCCGGAGCTTCCAGTCCCCTGGCGGCGTAGGCATCTATATGAGTGTGCTGCTGCGCCCCAACTGCCCCCCGGAGGACATCATGCACCTGACCTGCGGTGTAGGCGTGGCCATGTGCGATGCCGTAGAGCGGGCCACAGGCACCCGTCCCGGGATCAAATGGACCAACGATCTGGTCTGCCAGAAGCGGAAGATTTCCGGCATTCTGACCGAGCTGGGTATGACTTCCCAGGGAACTGTAGACTATGCGGTCATCGGCGTAGGCATCAACTGCTGCCAAGGCTTGGAGGACTTCCCTGAGGAGATCCAGTCCACCGCCGGGTCCCTGGCCATGGTCACAGGGCAGCAGATTTCCCGCCCCAAGGTGGCCGCCGCCATGATGGAGTCCTTCGCCAAGCTGCGCCAGGGGCTCTTCACCGGCAAGGATGCCATGCTGGAAACCTACCGGAAGGACTGCATCACCCTGGGGCAGAAAATTTCCCTGGTCCGGGGAGATGAGGTCCGCCACGGCACCGCCCTGGACATTGGCTCAGATGGAGACCTGATCGTCCGGTTCGAGGATGGGACCGTTGCCCCGGTGTCTTCAGGAGAGGTCAGTGTCCGGGGGCTCTACGGTTATGTATAAAAACAGGGCTGCCTCCTGGTGAGACAGCCCTGTTTTTCTTTCTTGATCAGCCCTCGAAGTCCTCTTCGTTGGCAGTGGGGACATTGTCCTCAACGGTCTTTTCTTCCGCGGCGGGAGCTTCCTCAGCAGTTGCGGCCTCCTCTGCGGGAGCCTCGGTCTTCTCCTCTTCGGCGGCAGGAGCCTCTGGGGCAGTCTCCTCTTCCATGCCCTCGTCCCAGGGGCAGCAGCCGATGACACGCTTGGCCCAGGCAACGATCTTGTCACCGAAGGCAGCGATCACGTAGATGGTTCCGGCCACGGCGGCCAAGACAGCCAGGACCTTCATAATGGAATTGAACGTTTTCATTTTGATTTCCTCCCATGGTAGGTTTGGACAGCTCGGGCACAGATCCCCGAGGTCAGACGTTTTGAAACTGGTTATAGTATAGCCAATCCCGCAGAAAAAAGCAAGTGGGGTTTCGGAAAGAATTGTAAACTCTCCACGAATTTTCTTGGTCAATTTTTTCAGAATGTCCGAACCAGGGTCAGAAGCATTTCCACGCACTTTTCCATATCCTCTACAGGGATATACTCAAATCGGCCGTGGTAGTTCTCTCCGCCGGTGCACAGGTTGGGGCAGGGCAAACCCTCGTAGGAGAGTCTGGCCCCGTCGGTGCCGCCCCGGACAGGAACGGACTTGGGCTCCATGCCCACAAGCTCCATGGCTTTTCTGGCCCGGTCCACAATATACATACAGGGCTCGATCTTCTCCCGCATATTGTAATAGCTATCCTTCAGGGTCAGCTCCAGAGTGCCGGCACCGTACTTCCTGTTGATGTAGTCCCCGGCGGCGGCCATGAGGTCCTTCTTTTCCTGGAACTTCTTGCTGTCGTGGTCCCGGACGATGTAGCGCAGAACAGTCTTCTCTACCTCGCCCTGCATATCCGTCAGGTGGATGAAGCCCTCGTAGCCCTCTGTGTACTCCGGCTTCTGCTGAACAGGCAGCAGGCCGTCAAACTCCATGGCGACGCGCTGAGAATTCACCATCTTGTTCTTGGCAGAGCCCGGATGGATATTCAGCCCATGGACCGTCACCACGGCAGAGGCCGCGTTAAAGTTCTCGTATTCCAGTTCTCCCAGTGTGCCGCCGTCGGCGGTATAGGCATAGTCCGCGCCGAAGCCCTTCACATCGAAGTGGTCCGCCCCGGAGCCGATCTCCTCATCCGGTGTAAAGCCGATCTTCACCGTAGCATGCTTGCCTCCCTCCGTCAGGAGCCGCTCTGCCGCGGTCAGGATTTCCGCCACACCGGCCTTGTCGTCGGCCCCCAGGAGGGTCGTGCCATCGGTGACGATCAGGTGCTTGCCTACGTTTCTGGCCAAGGACTCATATTCCTCCGCCTTCAGGCAGATGCCCTTCTCCTCGTTCAGGAGGATATCTCCCCCATCGTACTTGACGACTCTGGCCTTGATATTTTTGCCGGAGGCATCCGGAGCCGTATCCATGTGGGCGATCAGGCCGATGGTGGGCAGACTCTCGTCCCCGGGAACGGTGCCGTAAACATAGCCCATTTCGTCCATGTGGGCATCGGCAATGCCCATCGCCTTCATTTCCTCTGCCAGGGCAGCCCCCAGTACCTTCTGCCCCGGGGTAGAGGGGGTGGTGCCGGTGAATTCATCGGAGGTGGTCTCATAGCTTACATAGCGCAGGAAGCGCTCGACAACAGATTCCATATCTTGTTCCTTTCCTTTCTTGTAAAAACCCTCTCCTGGGAGAGGGTAGGAGAAGGCCGCCGCA
>OGKG01002279.1_pt1 | contig 20554 bp, 17 predicted proteins | sample 1572201 | NCBI WGS metagenome assembly OGKG01 (sample SAMEA2582146, study PRJEB24529) | metagenome | biome: Human gut stool | place: China | collected 2011 | reverse complement strand
AAGAGTTGGGGTAAAATAAGAGTATAGATTTTGTTCTATACTCTCTTTATTTAATAATGTTACCAAGTATTCCATATGATATAATACTCATAATGATACTAGCAAGAATTACTCCTAGCATGATATAAAGAAATGATTTCTTTTTATTCATATTAAGTAGTACGGCAAGACCTGCTCCTGTCCAAGCTCCAGTTCCTGGAAGGGGAATACCTACGAATAACATAAGACCAATATAACCATATTTTTCTATTTGATCTTTTTTTGATAAGATTTTATTTTCTATTTTATTAACAAATTTTGTAGTAGCTTTGAATTTTTTTAACCAATTTAAAACTTTTTCTAAAAATAATAGAACAATTGGAATAGGCAAAGTATTTCCTATTATACTTATAATATAACCAGGTAAAAAGTCTAGTTTAAGTAGTGATGCTGCGAGTAATCCTCCTCTTAATTCTAATAAAGGAAGCATAGATATAATAAAGACTACTACTTCTTTTCCTAATCCATTAAATAAATTAATTAAACTTTCTACTAAATTTTCCATATAATTATCCTCCACTTCTAAATTATATCAAAATATAAATAATAAGTAAATTATATTTAGTATATTTTACATTACTTAATTGCTTTTTACTATAAATTATTGTATAATCAATATGAAAGGAATATTTATGATGTATAAATTAAAAAAACAATTACCAAATATTATAACTTTATCAAGAATTATTTCCTTAGTAGTAGGTTTTATTCTTTTTATGAAGGGTAATACTATCTTATCACTAATATTTTATATTTATGGGGCTATATCTGATTCGATAGATGGTTATTTTGCTAGAAAGTTAAATGCTTATACTAAGTTTGGTCAGTATTTAGATGCTATTAGTGATAAATTATATTTCTTATCATTAATAATTATATTACTGGTAAATAAAAAATATTTAATTATATTACCTACGATAATGGAACTTATAATATCTATAATTAATTATCTAATGTTAAAGAAAAATAAAAAGGTATTTACTGAGAGGGTAGGTAAATTTAAAACTACATTACTTATTATAACTTTAATAGTGGCTCTTTTATCAATTGAGATAAAGATATTTAATTATTTATATATAATATTTTTAGTATTAACAACATATTTTCATATAGAAACAATATGTGCTTATATTAATCAATTTAATGGTAAGAGTAAAGAGATTATAGTTAGTTTTAAAGGTAAAAAGATTGGTGAGAGAATTAAATTATTATTAGATGAATTTATGCAGTATATAAAAAATCCAATAAAAATAATAAAATAGGAGGAAGATTATGATAGATATAAATTTAATTAGGACAAATAGAGATTTAGTAAAAGAAAATATTAAGAAGAAATTTCAAGATAAAAAACTTCCGTTAGTGGATGAAATATATGATATGGATATTAAGTATCGTAGGATTAAGACTGAAGCTGATGAGGCAAGAAATAAAGTAAATAATTTGAGTAAAGAGATTGGCTCATTAATGAGAGATAAGAAAATTGATGAAGCTAATAAAATTAAAGAAGAGGTATCTATGATTAAGAATAGTATACCAGATCTTGAAAAGGAAGAAGAAGTTCTTGAGAATGAAATAAAAGAAAGAATGATGAAGATACCTAATATTATTGATAGTTCTGTTCCAATAGGAGAAGATGATTCTAAGAATGTTGAAATTGAGAAATTTGGAGAACCATTTGTGCCAGAGTATGAAATACCATATCATGCTGATATTATGAATAGATTAAATGGTTTGGATAAAGATTCTGCTGGTAGAACTAGTGGTAATGGCTTCTACTACTTGATGGGAGATATTGCTAGATTAAGTACGGCAATGCTTAATTATGCTAGAGATTATATGATAGATAAGAATTTTATTTATTGTATTCCTCCTTTTATGATTAGAAGTGATGTGGTAAGTGGTGTTATGTCTTTTGAAGAGATGGATGCTATGATGTATAAAATAGAGGGAGAAGATTTATTCTTAATTGGTACTAGTGAACATTCTATGATTGGTAGATTTAAGGGACAATTACTAAAGGAAAGTGAACTTCCTATTACAATGACTTCTTATTCTCCTTGTTTTAGAAAAGAGGTAGGGGCTCATGGTATTGAGGAAAGAGGAATTTATAGAGTACATCAATTTGAAAAGCAAGAGATGATTGTTCTATGTAATCCTGAAGAATCTATGGATTGGTATAATAAGATGTGGAAATATACAGTAGAGATATTTAGAAATATGAATATTCCGGTTAGAACACTAGAATGTTGTTCTGGTGATTTAGCAGATCTTAAAGTTAAATCTTGTGATGTAGAGGCTTGGAGTCCTAGACAGAAGAAATATTTTGAAGTTGGGTCATGTTCTACACTAGGAGATGCTCAAGCTAGAAGATTATCTATTAGAGTTAAAGGTGAAAATGGTAACTATTATCCTCATACTTTAAATAATACGGTACTTGCTAGTACTAGAGCACTTATTGCACTTATTGAAAATAATTATAATGAAGATGGTAGTATTAATATACCTGAAGTATTAAGACCTTATATGGGTAATAAAGAAATGATTGGGGCAAAGAAATAAATGAAATTTGGTGATAGATATATTAAATTTATGAAGGATAGATATGGGATAGATGAGTTATATAAATTTCTTCTTTTGATATGTTTTGTTTTACTTGTTATTAATACTTTTGTTAGTAATAATATTATTAGATTATTTGAGGTATTACTTATTGTTATTATATTTTATAGATATATGTCTAAGAATATTAAATTAAGAAAGAAAGAGAATGATAAGTATTTAGAAATTAAAGATAAAATTATTAAATTATTTGATTATAATAAGAAGAAATATAAAGATAGAAATACGCATATGTATAAGAAATGTCCTAAATGTAAACAAAAAATTAGATTACCTTTAAAGAAGGGTAAACATACTGTTAAGTGTCCTAATTGTGGTAATAGATTTGATGTTGCTTGTCATAAAGATGAGAAAATTAAAGTAGAAATTATTAAATAATTATTAGATGCACTCTAAGCCTAGGTCTTAGAGTGTTCTTTTTAGCTTATAATCTAAAAAGAAATATCAACCATATTTATTATATATGGGTAAAAAATAAATAAAAATATTTCTTCAAAGTACTTGAAAAATTAATGTTTTTATAGTATATTTATTTATAGAGTATGGAGAGTGTGATAGATGAAAAATAAAATTAATAAGTTTATTCATAGCAAATATTTATTAATATCGTTAGTTATACTATTGATTTTATTAGTTATGGCTACTGGTACCTATGCTTGGTTTACTTGGCGAAGTACTAATAATACATCTCTTACTATGAATATTGGTAAATTAACAGATGTAACGTTTAATAGTGGTAATGATATATCTACTAGTACATTAGCTCCAGTATATAATTATACTGATGGAGAGAAAACTACTTTTAGTATTAATAATAAAGATACAACCGGAGCTTCTCTTGATTATAATATAAATCTAAATATCACTTCGATAGCTAGTGAGTTAAAAAGTAGTGATTTAAAGTATGTATTATTAAAAGATAATACTATAGTAAAAGAAGGTAATTTTAGTACAATCATCACTGGTACTAACACAATATATAGTGATTCTATATCATCTAGTGGTACTATTAATTTCACTTTCTATTTATATATAGATGGTAATAGTGAAAATAATTTAAATATGATAAATAAATCATTAGTGGGTAATATAACAGTAGAGGCTCAAGAAAAACAATTTGAAACTTTTAGTACTGTTATTGAAAACTTAATGGCAGATGGAGAATATGAAACTGTAACAAACAATGGTGTTGATTATCAATACAATACTGTAAATAGTTTAATGGATGATAATTATGGCAATATCAGATATTATGGAGCAAATCCAAATAACTACGTATACTTTAATTGTGATGACTATTCTAATCAGTCATCATCAACGTGTGAAGTGTGGAAAATTATCGGCGTATTCAATAACGGAAATTTAACACATCAAATCAAAATAATAAGAAATGATAGCATAGGAAACTTTCCGTGGGATCCATATAATAATTTTAATGGCTGGACCGATGCTGGTATGAGGTTTATTTTAAATAATTATTCAATAAATGAACAAGGTGCGGGCTTATATTGGAATAGAAGTAGCGGTGCTTGTCTAAATGGAGACTCTGGAACTTGCGATTTTACTACCACTGGATTAAAAAATGATGCAACAAGGAATGCTATATATAATGCTAAATGGCAAGTATCTGCAATTAGTGAAACATTATTTTATTCTAATGAAGCATACGAAAATGAGATGGGCTTAGGAACAGAAGTTGAAGATTATATAGGTTTAATATCTACATCCGATTATGGATTTGCTGCCGATTTTAGAACCTGCTCAAGTCAAATTTTTGATTATGACGGTTGTTCGGAAGTTAATTGGTTATTAAATGTAGAGGATCAATGGACTATTATTCCTATGGATAATGAGAACACATATAGTGTCTACAATAGCGGTATGTTAAGTACTGTGAATGTTAGTAATGCAGCGGCGATAAGACCAACACTATATTTAAAGACTGAACAAACTATAAAAAGTGGTACAGGTACTTTAGCAGATCCATATCAATTACAAGTAAGTTAAAAATATAAAAAGAAAGAAAAGAGGTAATTAAAATGAACGAAGAAGAAATGATGAGAATGAAAAAAATTGAAAAGAGAGAAAAGACAGATACTATACTTGCATATATACTTATTGTTATATTGATTGCTTGTTTAGGTGTTATTTTGTTTTTGAAGTTTGTAAAGAAAGAGGACACTAAACCTGAAGAACATGAGCCTAATTATATTAGTATTAATGAGATTGTTACTAAATTTAATAGTAGTACTTTAATTAGCAAATATAATAATGATGGGATTAAGCTTGTTGCTAGTAAATCTGATAATACTATAGTTATTACTTATACTAAAAATAATAATAAAACTGATATTACTATTCCTCAAATGAGTAATGAATTAGAAATAACTCTTAATAGTGATAATGAGGAACTTTATATGGATATTTATAAAGAACTTGCTAATATTGTATGTACTTATTATGGTAATAGTGAAGATAATTGTAGAACTACGATTGATAAGATTAAAAGTGATACTCAGGGTATAAGATTTGTTACTAATGGTGATAATAAGTATGTATATATTGATATTACTAAAGGTGTAGATGTTAATGCTAGTACTAATACTTATACTGAAGAAACTAAGGTTAGTTTAGATAATGTTAGTTATGTGTTAAATATTAGTGATACTGAGATTAAAAATATTGTTGTTGATAATGGTGATACCGCTATTAAAGTATCTGGTGGTATTAAAAATTTAAGTACTGAAGGTGTGTTATCTATTATTGTTAAGTTATATGATAATGATGGTAATGTTGTAGGAGAAGATAAGAAAGAGTATACTGCTGATAAGGCTTTAAATGGTGAAGATACTTTTGAATTTAGTTTTGCTTATAATGATACTTTGAAAAAAGATAATGTTAAAGATTATAGTATTAATGTTGTTAGATAGGAGATAATATGAGTACACATATTGAAAGTAAATTAGAAGATATTTCTAGTGTAGTTCTTATGCCTGGGGATCCTAAGAGATGTGAGTATATTGCTCGAAAGTTTTTAGCTAATTCTAAAATTGTTAATAATGTTCGAGGTATGACTGCTTATACAGGTTTTTATAAAAGTAAAAAAATTACTGTTTTTCCATCTGGTATGGGATGTCCTAGTATGGGTATATATTCTTATGAATTATTTAAAGAATATAATGTTGATACTATTATTAGAATTGGTACGATGGGTGGTTATACTGACTTAAAATTAAAAGATATTGTATTAGTAGATAATTCTATTACTAATTCTAATTATGGTAAATATTTATGTAATTATCCTAATATAAATATTAATGGTGATATGGAACTCAATAATATTATTTTGAATACTTCTAAAGAATTAGGTTTAAATATATATAATGGTAATATTTATTCTTCAGATGTATTTTATGAACAAAATAATGATTTTAAAGAAAAAGTTGCTAAATATAATGTGCTTGGTGTAGAAATGGAATCTTTTGCATTATTTACTAATGCAAAACTATTAAATAAGAAAGCTGCCACTCTTCTTATGGTAAGTGATAGTTTTATTTATCCAGATAAATTATCTAGCCTAGAAAGAGAACAAGGACTTGATAATTTAATTACATTAGCGTTAGAGACAAGTTTAAAATTATAAAACTAGGGTATACTATAGGGGAGAGGTGATTATAATGAATTTTGAAACAATTAATATGGGGGGATATAACCTCCATTTAATTAAAACTAATAAGTTTAAGACGATAACTATAGATGTAGATTTTTATAGGAATATTAAGAAAGAAGAAATTACAAAGAGAAATTTACTTAAGATGGTATTATTAGATTCTAGTAATAATTATAAGACGGAAAGAGATCTTATTATTGAAAGTGAGAATTTATATGATATTAAGGTATCATCTAGTATATCAAGAATTGGTAATTTTAGTAACTTATCTTTTCAAACTAAATTTTTGAATGAGAAGTATACTGAGAAAGATATGAATAAAGAATCTATCATCTTTTTTCTTGATTTGATATTTAATCCTTATGTTAAAGATAATACTTTTGTTAGTATTGATAATCAAAAAAATAGATTAAGACAAGATATTCTTAGTATTAAGGATAATAAGATTAGATATTCTATTCTTAAATTAATGGAAAAGATGAAAGATAAACCTTATTCTTATAATACTTTTGGTTATCTTGAAGATATAGATAATATTACTGGTAAAAGCTTATATGAATATTATAAGAAGGTATTAAAAGAAGATAAGATTGATATTTTTGTATTAGGAGATTTTCAATCTAATGATATTAAAAAAATATTTAAAACAAATAATGTTTTTACTGTTACTAATTTTTATAACTCTGTTTTTGATGATCCAAATTTATGGGATAGATCCATAAAATTGCCAGTATTTGATGGGATTACATTATTAACGATAGCATCTAATTATCCTCATAAAAATTTGGCTATAATTAAAGATGTATGTAAATGTTTGAAAATTAGATATCCATCATTTAAATTCCGATTTGTTTTGACTATAGATAAATCCGCTTTTCCAGAGATAAACAAATGCACAGAAGTGTTGGTTTTAGGGAAAGTTGATATTAGTCAATGTCCATTTTTATATGAACAGTCGGATATTATGTTTTTACCAACATTGTTAGAGTGCTTTTCGGCTTCTTACCCAGAAGCAATGCGAATGGGAAAACCAATAATGACTTCGTCTATAGGTTTTGCTAAGGGATTATGTGGCAAGGCTGCCATTTATTTTGATGCTTTAAATGCAAAAGAGATTGCGGATAAAATTTATAGATTAAGTATGGATAGTACACTAAAAGAAAGGTTAATTATAGAAGAAATAAAGCAATTAGCTGAGTATGATAATAATATTCAAAGATTAGAGAAATATATGCAAATAATAGAGTCGATATAATAGTTACGAAAATAGTAAATATGAATTAAAAGGAGTGTGAATTATGCTTTTTTGTGGTGATTTTGTTTTTCCTTATTCATATAATTCTTCTACTTTTCAAGGATTGGGTGAAGAGTTTATCAATGAACCGAAATTATTGAATTTCGAATCAACATTGAAATTTTTGAATAGAGAAAAAGTGACTAACGGCATAGCTCTTTATTCAGATGTTGCAGTTTTAAATATATTGAAGTATTTGAATGTGCAATGCGTTAGTTTGGCTAATAATCATATTGGTGATTTTACTTTTGATCCAGAAGATTTTATTACAACATTTATTAAAAATGAAATTCATACGCTTGGATTTGGAAAAAATATAGAACAGGCTTCTTTGCCTTTTATTAATCATGCGGAGAGAATGATTGTGTTATCTTTTGGGTGGGAAGTAATTCGTTGTAGATTAGCGGGAAAAAATAAAATGGGAGTAAATCCTTACCGATATGAATGGGTGGAACAACAAGTTGATTTGTATAAAAAAAAGTTTCCGACGTATAAATTGATTCTATTTTTGCATTGGAATTATGAATTTGAAAATTTGCCACATCCAGCTGATAGAAAATTTTCTCATTATCTAATAGATAAAGGTGTTGATGGGATTTTTGGACATCATCCACATATTATAAATAGCGTCGAAGTTTATAATGGTAAGGTTATTTTTTATAGTTTAGGTAATTTCTACTTTCCTCAAGGTAAATATGATAATTGCTATGTCAAATTTAGAAAAGATGCGTTATACGGTATTTCTGTTCATTATACGGGGGAATTAGAACATCTACTTATTTATTATCATAAACAAGAAGTAGACGGAAAAGCTATAAAGTTAGAATGTTCGTTTACTTTAGAAGAATTTTTAACTTCTGGAATATGTGTTAATATAAACGGGTTAAGCGATTCTGATTATATTGATTTTTATAAACAAAATCATTTTCATAAAAGAAAATTACTTCCTATTTATAAAGATTTCACAAACTTAGGTTTAAATAGATGTTTGGATAAATGGGTGAAAATTAGGCAATTACCTATAGATATTTTATCGCAGTATTTACATGTTAAAAGAAAAAATTAAGAATATACTACAGAATGTGTCTTATCCGATGGGACATATTTTAGCAAAAATACCTTTTCATATCCGATTGGGCTCTAGTTATTCAATATATTTGAATGTTATAAAGGGAATAGATGACGGACAAATTGATAAAGAGCAATATATTATTAATCATTTTGCAAGAATATTTAAATTCGCTAGAGATCATTATTCTTTTTATAATAATCTTTACAGGCAAATGGGGGTATATGATTTGAAAATAAAAAGTTTGGAAGATATAAAGAAGGTTCCTATTGTTACTAAAACGATGTTAAGAAATCATGTGAAAGAATTCAGTGGAAAAATGCTGATAAATACGGGAGGAACGACAGGAGAACCATTTAGTTTTTATGTTGATAAGAATGCTTTTGCAAGAGAATGGGCACATATGCATACTATATGGAAATTGAAAGGTTATTATTATACAGATTTGAAATTAACCTTAAGAGGGAAAAATTTAGGGGATAAAAATTTTGTGTATAATGCTGTTCATAATGAATTTGTACTGAATACATATAAGGGGGTAGATTCATTTAAAGATGAAATAGTTAATTTATTTAAAACTCGAAAAATAAAATATTTGCATGGCTATCCATCTACTATTTTTGAGTTTCTTAAAAGTATAGAACTATTTTGTGATTTTCGAGAGCAAGAAATTATTCGTAAAAATTTAATTGCTTGTTTGTTAGCTTCTGAATTTCCTCACTCTAATATTACGGAGTATTTTACTAAAGTGTGGAATTTGGATTATATTTCTTGGTATGGTCATAGTGAAATGTGTGTGTTGGCTTATGACGAGGCTAAAAATAATAAGTATAAACCATTTATTTCGTATGGATATCCTGAGGTCGTGGATAGTAATTTGATAGGAACTTCTTATCATAATTTTAATATGCCGTTGATTCGGTATAGTACTGGAGATATCGTAAAGGGGGTTGAGGATGAAAAAGGGATACTGGAATCTTTTAGTGTTACAGAAGGGCGTAATGCAGATTATATTACAGATTTGGATGGAAATAGAATAGCTTTGACAGCTTTGATTTTTGGAAGACATCATAAAGCTTTTAATTTGGTGAATTTCGTTCAAGTAGAACAACTTGATAGAGGAAAAGTTATATTTTATTTAGTAACAGAAAATGATAACATTTTAGATGGAACTGAATTATTAGATTTATCTAATGTAAATATTAATTATGAAATAAAGATAATTAATAGTCCTTTTAAGACTAAAGCTGGTAAGTTGAAATTAAAAATATAGTATGAAACAAATTATACAAGACCTTAAGTCAGGAGCAACAATTTTGGAGGAAATTCCGGTTCCGCAGGTAAAGTCGGGATATGTCTTGATTCAAACAACTCGGACATTGGTTTCGTTGGGAACGGAACGGATGTTGGTGGAATTTGGAAAAGCTAATTTAATTGATAAGGCTCGGCAGCAACCGGATAAGGTGAAACAGGTGTTGGATAAGATTAAGACGGATGGATTGCAACCGACGTTGGAAGCTGTGTTTAATAAACTGGGACAACCGCTTCCATTAGGATATTGTAATGTGGGGAAAGTGGTGGCAGTGGGAAGAGGAGTAACTGAATTTGCGGTTGGAGATAGGGTTGCTTCTAATGGAAATCATGCGGAGTATGTTTGTGTCCCCAAGAATTTAGTGGCTAAGATACCTGATAATGTGACAGATGAAGAGGCTACGTTTACGGTAATTGGTTCTATTGGTTTACAAGGAATTCGCTTGTTGAATCCTCAACTGGGGGAATGTGTTGTGGTGATTGGATTGGGATTGATTGGATTGGTTGCGGCAGAGTTACTAAAGGCAAATGGCTGTAAAGTGATCGGGGTAGATTTTGATCAGCAAAAGGTTGATATTGCAAAAGATAAAGGTATATATGCGATTAATCCTAAAAGTGGGATTGATCCTGTGAAGTATGTTGAAGAGATGACCGGGGGTATTGGTGCGGATGGGGTATTAATTACCGCATCAGCTAAAGGGGACGAGGTGATTCATCAGGCTTGTCTGATGTCTCGTAAGAGAGGACGGGTGGTGTTGGTCGGAGTGATTGGACTGAATATGAGAAGGGATGATTTTTATAAGAAAGAGTTATCCTTTCAGGTATCTTGTTCATATGGAGCAGGGAGATATGATGAGGAATATGAGAATAAGGGGCATGATTACCCGTTGGCGTATGTGAGATGGACAGAGAAGAGAAATTTTGAAACTATACTTGGGGCAATATCATCGAAGGTGCTGGATGTACAACCGCTGATCACGGAAGAGGTGGAACTGGGCAATTACGCGGAGATCTATGGAGATATGCGTAAACATGGATCGATAGCTTCGATCTTAAAATTCCCGGTTGATTCAACGATAGAGAGAGTTGTTTCCGTTGGGGAGAATCGTGCGATGGTTGGAAGTGGCAAATTAGGAATTATTGGTGCAGGGAATTTTGCCTCTGCAACAATTATCCCTGCTTTGAAAAAAGTAAATGCTCCCATAAAATATATTGCCAGTGCACAAGGATTGACTGCGAAAGTATTGGCCAAGAAAGCCAAAGCGGAGAATGCGACTTCTGATTATCATGTCATGTTGAACGATCCGGAAATAAATACGGTAATTATTACAACAAGACATAATTTACATGCTTCGATGGTGATGGAAACTTTGGAGGCGGGTAAGAGTGTTTTTGTTGAAAAGCCGCTTTGTTTGAACGAGGAGGAATTGCAAAATATAGAAAATGTGTACATGAAGGTGAACGACAAAATAACGTTGACAGTTGGTTTTAATCGTCGTTTTTCTCCGTTTGCTGTAAAAATGAAAGCGTTGGTTGGTGGTGGACCTAAAAATATCGTGGCAACAATGAATGCTGGATATATTCCACCAGAAGTGTGGGTGCAGGATATGGAAGTGGGAGGAGGGCGTATCATAGGTGAAGCTTGCCATTTTATTGATTTGTGTTCTTTCCTTGCAGATAGTAAGGTAATAGCTGTTTGTATGAATGCATTGGGAGAGAACCCACAAGAGAACACGGATAATGTTTCGATTTTGTTGAAATATAAAAATGGTACAAATGCCGTGATTAATTATTTTGCTAATGGGTCGAAATCTTATGCGAAAGAGCGTGTTGAGGTATTCTCGCAAGAAAAGGTGTTGGTGTTGGATAATTGGAGGAGACTGGAAGGGTTTGGCGTGAAAGGATTTTCAAAAATGACGGGGACGATGGATAAAGGGCACAAACGTCAATTTGCTTTATTGAATGAGCGAGTACAGAAAGGGGGAGAAGCCTTGATTCCATTTGAAAGTATTGTAAATACGACTCGTGCTTCTTTTGCTTGTATTGAGAGTTTGAAGAAAAAGACTTGGATAGAGATTGGATAATTTTGTCGGATTGTTTTTTTTAATAAATGTCAATTTCCAGTAAGATTGATATACTATGGAATACGGTAAAGTACTTGAAACCGATTCAGTGGCGTTGTCGTGCTAAGTTGTGGCTTCAACGATTTTTTCCACAATATTTAGAATCATCAGGTATGACTTCTGGCGGGCAAATTTTGAATTTTATACCGTCAATCCCGAATGAAATCACGTCTTTAGGAAATAATTCTTTTAAGTTTTTGAACTTGCAGAAATCTTTTGGAGAAAAAGTTGATTGGGAGTTTGTTGAGTTTGGAAGATTGTGGGGATATAATTTGAATTATTTTGAGTTCTTGAATCAAAAAAGTATGGATGTAGAGGTGGGGAGAAGATTGATTCGGGATTTCATTCAACATCTTCCGAAAGCCAGAATGGGTATGGAGCCTTATCCATTGTCGTTAAGGTCTATAAATTGGATTCGTTTTTTGTCGTGTAGTGGTATAAATGATGTTGACATTGATACTGTTCTATACGCCCAATTGAGATTGTTAGTTCATAAACTTGAATACCATTTGTTGGGAAATCATTTGTTGGAAAATGGTTTTGCATTATTATTCGGAGCCTATTATTTTAATGATCATATCTTCTATAAGAAGGCAAAAGCGATATTAATACCGGAGTTGCAGGAACAGGTGCTGGGTGATGGTGGGCATTTTGAGAGGAGTCCTATGTATCACTGTATAATGTTGTATCGGATATTGGATTGCTATAATTTGGTACGTAATAATGCTTTGTTCGGAAAGGAGTTGGAGGATATTCTGAAAGAGAAGACAGAAGTTATGTTGGGATGGCTGGAAGAAGTTGTTTGTAGTGATGGGAGGATTCCACTACTGAATGATGCAGCTATGGGGATAGCCCCGACAGCCAAGGAATTAATTGAATATAGCCAACGATTGGGGGTATTTTGTGGTAAAAAAGTGAGGTTAAAAGAGTCCGGGTATCGAAAGGTTCGATGGGGAAAGTTTGAGTTGTTTGTTGATGTTGGGGAAGTTGGACCGGAGTATCAACCGGGGCATGCACATGCGGATACATTTAGTTTTGAGTTATATGTCAATGGACGACCTGTCATTGTCGATACCGGAACTTCCACGTACGAGGTGAATAATACTCGTTTTTATGAAAGAAGTACGGCAGCTCACAATACCGTGGTTGTATCCGGACAAAATTCCAGTCAGGTTTGGGCGGGACATCGTGTGGCTCGACGGGCAAGGGTTCAAGTCCTTTGTGATGAAGAAGAACGTATTGTTGCCGTACATGATGGTTATAAACGTTTGGGGTGTTTGCATACCCGTGGTGTGGAAAAGGTGGAAGAGCATATCCGAATTGTTGATGAAGTTGCTCAAGAGGGGGCAGCTTATTTGCATTTCATGCCTAAAGAGAATATTGTTTTAGATGGAAACAGGCTTGTCGGATCGGATTACTGTATAGAGTTCGATGGAGCACGTGAGATTGCACCATTTACGTCTATGTATGCTCCAGAATTTAATAAAAGAGAAGAACGACGAAGTTTTCGAATTTCTTTTGACAGGAGGCTAGAGACTATTATACAATGAAAATTTTATTCTTGACTTTTTATTTTGAACCGGATCTTTGTGCCGGGTCATTTCGTAATACATCATTATTTCGGGAGGTATTACAGCAGATGGATAAAAAAGATTGGATTCATGTGATTACGACACAGCCGAATCGTTATCGGTCTTTTCATGTTGAGGGACAAGCAAGGGAAATAAGTGATAATTATAGGATAGATCGGATTCGTGTACCGGAGCATAAGAGTGGTTTTGTTGATCAGGCTCGTTCTTTTCGGGTATTTTATAAAGAGGCCTTGCGATTGGCGGGAAAAGAGCATTATGATTTAGTGTATGCTTCTTCTTCGAGATTGTTTACAGCTTTTTTAGGTAGAAAAATTGCGGGTAAACAGGGAATTCCTTTGTATTTGGATATACGTGATATTTTTGTTGATACGATAAAGGACGTATTCAAGGGGAGGAAGATGCTCCGCATTCCGGCAGGGAGCTGTTTGGGATGGATTGAACGGTATACATTTGCGGGGGCAAAGCATATTAATTTAGTGTCGGAAGGATTTAAAACATATTTTGAAAAATATAGAAAGTCTGCTTATTCGTATTTTACGAATGGGATAGATGATATTTTTCTTGATGTTCCGAAATCTGCCCGGCAAGTTTCAGAGGTAAAAATAATTACCTATGCCGGGAATATTGGAAGTGGACAGGGGTTGGAAAAAGTGATTCCAATGGCGGCGCAGAAATTGGGAGAACGCTATTTTTTTCGGATTATCGGGGATGGGGGAATGAAGACATTGTTGAAGGATAGGATTGAAGAGTTGGGGGTTCATAATGTGGAATTATTGAATCCAGTATCAAGAGAAAGGTTGATAGGGTATTATAATGATTCAGATTTTCTATTTTTACATTTAAATGATTTGGAGGCATTTAAGAAAGTGCTTCCGTCAAAATTATTTGAATATGCGGCATTTGATAAACCTATTATAGCAGGTGTCGGCGGTTATGCTAGTCAATTTATTCAAGAGAATTTAAGTAATTATATCTTGTTTGCACCTACTGATGTTAAGAGTATGGTGGAACAAATATTGAAATTTGATGGTGGGGAGCAAGAACAGGGTGATTTTGTTAAAAGGTTTGCTCGAAAAAATATAATGAAAGAGATGGCACGCTCTATTCTTGAGTGTCGTTAATTTTATTTGGTGTACATTTATGAATATTCTTATTACAGGAATCCACGGTTTCGTGGGTTCTAATCTTGTGTTGTCCTTGAAAGATCGGCATGTTCTTTATGGTTTGGATATTGTTACCCCGGAAAAAGAGGGGGTAGCGAGGACGTATTCGTGGGAGGAGTTGGAAGGATTGGAAGGGTTTGATGCGATCGTGCATTTGGCGGGGAAAGCGCATGATACGAAAAATGAGGCATTGGCGGAGACGTATTTTACGATAAACACGGGATTAACACAGAAGGTGTTTGATTATTTCGTGAAATCTTCGGCGAAGAAGTTTATTTTCTTTAGTTCGGTAAAGGCGGCAGCGGATTTTGTGGTAGGGGATAAGTTGACGGAGGAGGTGATTCCGACACCGAAAGGACCTTACGGGGAGAGTAAGATTGCTGCGGAGAATTATATTTTGGAGCGATTGAAAGTTAAAAATGAGGAATTGAGAATGCAAGGGAAGAAGGTGTATATTTTGCGGCCTTGTATGATTCATGGGCCGGGGAACAAGGGAAATTTAAATTTATTGTTTAACGTGGTGAAGAAAGGGATTCCGTGGCCGTTGGGGGATTTCGAGAACAGGAGGTCGTTTACCTCGGTGGATAATCTTTGTTACGTGGTGAACGGGCTGATTGGAAAGGATGTGCCTTCTGGGATTTATCATATGGCGGATGATGAAACGGTATCCACGAATGAATTAATTCGGGTTATGTGTGAAGTGATGCGGAAAAAAACACGTATATGGCATATGAATAAAGGGTTGGTGAAAGATTGTGCTGGATTGGGTACTTTGTTGCATTTGCCGTTGAATCTGGAGCGGTTGAGAAAGTTGACCGAAAATTACGTGGTTTCGAACGAGAAGATTAAGAGGGCGTTGGGGATAGAGCGGATGCCGGTGAGAGCCGTGGATGGGCTTAGAAAGACGATAGAATCATTTATTGATCTTAAATTTTAGATTTACGATTTCAGATTGGGAGTTCAGATGTATTATTTGTTCGTGGTTGTGATGTTATTTGCCTTGGAATTAGTTTATTTTCGGTTGGCGGATAGGTTTAATATTATTGATCGTCCTAACGAGAGAAGTTCGCACACGAGGATCACGTTGCGGGGAGGGGGAATTGTATTTTACTTGGGAGCGTTGGTTTATTTCGCGGCGAGTGGTTTCATGTACCCGTGGTTTATGTTGGGGTTAACATTGATTGCTGGGGTGAGTTTCGTGGATGATGTGCGTTCGGTGTCTTCCGGGTTAAGATTAGGAATACATTTCTTGGCGATGTTGTTAATGTTTTACCAGTGGGGAATGCTGGAGTTACCTTGGTGGTATTTGCTTGTCGCTTTGGTGATTTGCACGGGGATTATAAATGCTTATAATTTCATGGATGGCATAAATGGAATCACGGGAGGATATAGTTTGGTGGTGCTTTGTGGGTTGGCTCACGTGAATACACGGGTTGTTTCGTTTGTTGAAAGTGATATGATTTACACGATGATAATAGGCGTGGTTGTGTTTGATTTTTTTAATTTCCGGCAGAAGGCAAAATGCTTTGCCGGGGATGTCGGTTCTGTCGGTATCGCCTTTATTATTTTGTTTTTGCTGGGGAAATTAATACTGACGACGGGTGATTTTAGTTATATCATATTTTTGGTAGTCTACGGGGTAGATAGCGTGTTGACGATTGTGCATCGGTTGATGTTGCACGAGAATATAGGATTGCCGCATCGGAAGCATGCATACCAATTGATGGCAAACGAACTGAAAATGCCGCATGTGGTGGTTTCCGCGTTGTATATGTTGGTACAAGGGGGGATTGTTGCGATGTATTTAGCTCTGCCGGAGTTGCATTATGTCTGTTTGGTGGCAAGCTTGGTATTACTTGGTGGGGGATATGTGTGGTTTATGAGAAGGTATTTTAATTTGCATTTAAAGATTGGATAAATAGAGAGAGACGGATTTTCTATTACGGAATTTGTTATGCCTCGGGAAAGCCCGGGGCATTGTTGTTTATTACGTCCTCAACATTGGAATAGCGAAACGTCTTAATGAAATGCAGAAAAAAAACAATAAGAAATTTGTTGAGTTACCCGTGTAGATTCATATCTTAAATCATCCGTATTTCTATCCTGTTGCTAGGGGGATAATATCTCTCCTCCATAGCCTCTTCGTTGCTCAAATATAGCAACCCTATCCCGGCATATTTGTGCTCTGTAGAAGCTTTGGCAGGGCTACGGCAGAAGGGTAGTGTATCCTTGGGAATACCATTGGTTTTCCCAAGGATATTGCTTTCTCGTTCGGGATAATTTAGCCGGGAGTATATCTGATTTCAAACGAAAAAAGAACTTACACAAGTTTGTGTTACACAAACTTGTGTAAGTTCAGGAAAAATTCTATCTTTGTTGTAAATATAGCTATTAATAGAGTAATTATGGCAAAAGAATTCATATTTGGAGTTGCGGTAAGCGGGGAGAATTTCATCGGACGAGAAAAAGAGATACACCGTCTTTCCTCTAATTTTAAGAATGGGATAAACACGATCCTCTCTTCCCCGAGGCGTTGGGGAAAAACATCTTTGATAAAGAAAGTGAAAGCGATAGTGGAATCGGATAAATTGCGCGTGATTTATGTTGATATATTTCCTTGCCGGAGCGAATATGACTTTTATAATATGTTTGCCGAGGCTGTTTTGAAACAGACTTCATCTCGTTTTGACGAGTGGAAAGATATTGCTTACGAGTTTATTTCAAGATTAACACCGAAATTCGCGTTTAGCGTGGGACCGGATTCGGATTATTCTGTTTCTTTAGGTATTACGTCAAAAACACATTCGGCAGAGGAAGTTTTGCAGTTGCCGGAGCGCATTGCTCAAAAAAAGGGTATACAGATTGTGATTTGTATCGATGAGTTTCAACAGATCGGAGAGTTTCCCGATTCTGTGATTGTTCAGAAGAAAATGCGTTTGGCGTGGCAGCATAATTCGAGGGTGTCTTATTGTCTTTTGGGAAGTAGAAAACATTTGATGGATGAATTGTTCCAGAAGAGGAGTTTGCCTTTTTACAAGTTCGGGGATATAATTAATCTAAAATTGATTCCGACAGAGGTTTGGGTTCCTTATATATGTAAACAATTCAAAAAAGTTGATAGGGTGATATCAGAAGAGTTGGCTGCTGAGATTTGTCGAATTGTAGAAAATCATTCGTCCTATGTGCAACAGCTGGCTTGGCTTACTCTTTTGGAGACGGAAAAAGTGGCAACACGGGAAGGGGTAGCTCGGGCTTTGAACGAGTTGTTGGACGAGAATACGCCTCTTTTCACGCAACAAACCGAATTGTTGACGACTTATCAAATGAATTTCCTTCGGGCTATTTTGGCTGGGATTCATAAGGAGTTCGGAATAGCTACCGTTCTTTCGGAATACAATCTAGGATCGAGTTCAAATATAAGTAGATTGCGTAAGTCGATGGTAGAAAAAGAATTAGTTGAGTTTCGTCAGGAGGGATATTTTATAGCAGATCCGATTCTTAAAATCTGGCTTGAAAGGCAGAAGTGGTGATTGTTATATTTAAATGTAAAGTGAAATTATGCGTGAATATCAAGTAAGTGGATTTCGGGTATTGGAGTACGAGGAGTTGGATTCGACGAATAATCAGGCGGAGAAGTTGGGATGGAATGTGTTGGAGGATAAAATGGTGGTGGTGACACACAGGCAGACGCGGGGACGGGGGCAAGTCGGGAACCATTGGGAGAGTGAACCGGGGAAAAATATTTCGATGACAGTGGTATTGCGACCGGAGGAGTTGTCGGCGGTGGAGCAGTTTGCCGTTTCGATGGTGATTGCCTTGGGGGCTTGCGATTTTATTTCCCGGTACACGGAAGGATGTACCGTGAAATGGCCGAATGATATTTACGTGGGAGATCGGAAGATTTCCGGGATATTGATAGAACATTCCATCATGGGGCGTTACGTGGGAGGTTCTTTGTGCGGTATCGGGGTGAATATTAATCAAGAACGTTTCTTGTCCGATGCACCGAATCCGGTTTCCTTGTTTCAGTTGATCGGGGAGGAGATTCCCGTGGAGCAGGCGTTGGAGGAGTTGCTGGATTGTATTGGAAAGCGATATGAAATGATACGGGATTACGAGGGGCTGGAACGTGATTTTTTGAAGGTGTTGTATCGTCGGGAGGGGGTGTATGATTGGGAGGATGAAGAGGGAATGTTCCGGGCGTCGGTTCGGGGAGTGAACGAGTTCGGACAACTGATATTGGTAGACGAGAAAGGGACAGAACGGGTGTATGGTTTTAAAGAGGTTGCGTACAAATTTTAGATTTATGATTTGCGGTTTATGATTTTAAATTTTAGATTTTAGATTTTAAATTGCGGAGTTTTGATTATTTTTGTGCAAAACATGGAGGACATATGGTAGAGAATTATTCGGAAGATTCTATTCGTACGCTGGACTGGAGGGAACATATACGTTTGCGTCCCGGTATGTATATAGGGAAGTTGGGCGATGGTGCAGCGATGGACGACGGAATATATATACTGGTTAAAGAGGTAGTGGATAATAGTATCGACGAGTTCGCGATGGGTGCGGGAAGCGAGATTATTATCACGGTGGAGGAACGTACGGTTTCGGTACGGGACTTCGGGCGCGGGATACCTCTCGGCAAGCTGATTGACGTGTCGTCGAAGATGAACACGGGGGCGAAGTATGATTCCGAGGCTTTCAAGAAATCCGTGGGGTTGAATGGTGTCGGGATAAAAGCGGTGAATGCGCTTTCCGAGAGTTTTATTATACAATCATTCCGGGACGGGGAAACGAAGCGAGTGTGTTATAGCAAGGCGCTGATCGTGGAGGAACGGGAGATTGAACCGACGAATGAGCCGAACGGTACGTTGGTGACTTTTATTGCCGATAAGGAGTTATTCGGGAATTATCACTTCATTTCGGATTATCTGGAATCGATGTTCAAGAATTACGTGTTCTTGAATTCCGGGCTCACGATTGTTTTTAACGGTCAGAAGTTTCATTCGAAACGGGGACTTTATGATTTGTTGTCCGAGAACATGAGTGGTGAGGGGATTTACCCCATTATTCACTTGAAAGGGACGGATATCGAGATGGCAATGACGCATGGGCGGCAGTATGGGGAGGAATATTATTCTTTCGTGAACGGTCAGCACACGACGCAGGGCGGTACGCATCTGATCGCGTTCCGGGAAGCCGTGGTGAAGACCATTCGTGATTTTTACAAGAAAGATTTTGATTTAGCCGATATTCGCACGTCGATTATTGCGGCAATCAGTATAAAGGTACAGGAACCGATGTTTGAGTCACAGACGAAAACTAAACTGGGGTCAAAAGATATTGCCCCGGAAGGCCCCTCTGTACGTAATTTTATTATGGATTTCGTGACAAAGGAGTTGGATAACTACTTGCATCGGAATCCGGATACGGCGGAGTTGTTGCTGCGCAAGATCGTGGAAACCGAGAAGGAGCGCAAGGCGATGTCCGGTATACAGAAGATCGCGCGGGAGCGGGCAAAACAGGTGAGCCTGCACAACCGGAAATTGAGGGATTGTCGGGTACATTTTAATTCGAACCACGAGCGGAAGACGGAATCGTCGATATTTATCACCGAGGGAGATTCCGCGAGCGGGTCGATCACGAAGTCGCGGGACGTGAACACGCAAGC
>OGKG01002253.1_pt1 | contig 20730 bp, 29 predicted proteins | sample 1572201 | NCBI WGS metagenome assembly OGKG01 (sample SAMEA2582146, study PRJEB24529) | metagenome | biome: Human gut stool | place: China | collected 2011 | reverse complement strand
ATTTACTGTTGTCATTAATTTTCTATCTGAATCAAATGGAATTTCTTCTACACGTTCCATTCTGTCATATATGCTTGGGTCAAAATTTAATTTAAATCCCATATCTACTAAGGCTGTTTCTGTTGGGTCTCCTGTAAGTGTTCCATCTGATGATATTTTTGTGTCATTACATAACATATTAGCATATACTAATTTTGTTAATTCTTCATCTATTTCATCATCTGAAATATTACTTGCTTCTCTTGTTGCATCATTCCAAAATATTCTTTCTACCGTCATTTTATTTTGAGTTAATGTTCCTGTTTTGTCTGAACAGATTACTGTTGCACTTCCTAGAGTTTCTACTGCTGGTAGTCTTTTTACAATAGCATTTTTCTTAACCATTTTTTGAACACCTATTGCTAATACTATTGTTGATACTGCTACTAGTCCTTCTGGTATTGCTGCAACTGCTAAACTTACAGCTGTCATAAACATACTTATTATTTCTTTTCCTTGTAATATTCCTAATATAAATATTACTGCACAAATAACTAGTGCTGCTATTCCTAAGGTTTTACCTAATTTATCTAATTTTTGTTGAAGTGGTGTTTCTTGTTTTTCTGTTGAGTTTATCATTCCTGCAATTTTACCAACTTCTGTTGTCATTCCTGTTTCAACAACTATTCCTTTTCCTCTACCATATGTTACTAAACTTGATGAAAATAACATATTTTTTCTATCGCCAATTCCAATTTCTTGTTCTTCTATGATTTCTGATGTTTTTTCAACTGGAACTGATTCTCCTGTTAATGAACTCTCTTGTGTTTTTAAGTTTACTGCTTCTATTATTCTTAAATCTGCTGGTATATAGTCTCCTGTATCTAATACTACTATGTCGCCTGGTACTAGTTCTTTTGATGGTACTACTTCCATATTTTCATTTCTTATTACTTTTGATGCATGGTCACTTAGTTTTTGTAATGCCTCTAAAGATTTTTCTGCTTTACTTTCTTGTGCTACTCCTATTATTGCATTTACTATTACAACTATTAAAATTATTATAGTATCTGTTATTCCTTCTCCTTGTAATACTCCTACTATTCCTGAAACTATTGCCGCTATTATTAATACTATTATTGAAAAATCTTTAAATTGTTCTAAAAATCTTTGAAATAGTGATTTTTTTGCAACTTGTTGTAATTCGTTAAAACCATATTTTTCTTGTCTTTCTTCTACTTTTTCTTTGTTTAGTCCTTTTTCTAAATCTGTTTCTAATTCTTTTTCTACTTCTTTAAACGTTTTGTTAAACCAATTTTTCTTTTCCATGAAAGTTCCTCCTTTTTTTATTTTTTACCAAATTTTGTGTTTTATTCGCTTTTGCTTAATATTAAAGCGAGACTTTTAAAAGAAATTTTAAAAATCAAATTTCTTTTAAAAGTCTCGCTTACTTAATTAGTTTTAAGCTTACTAACCAGATAATTTTATTTATCGCGACTGTTGATTAGTAATTTAAAGCTACTCCCTTTTAATTTGGTGACCCCTACGGGAATCGAACCCATGATTAAAAAAATGTTATTTCTCAATTTTTATAAATCTTCTTATTTATTGATTTATTAACATTTTTTTAACAAAGTTCTTCTTAGTTCTTTTTAGTTATTCAAAACTAAAGTGTTAAAAAAGTGTTAACTTTTTTATATTATACCTATATTATTTTTTAATGTCAAGAATTATTTTTCTTTTCTAAATATTTTTCATATTCTTTTCTACTTATTGTATTTCTTTTACCAAAATACTTTTTAAAATCTTCTTTACTTATGATTAGTTCTTGCATTTCTTCATTTCTTACTACGTTTTTTGTTTCTATCATATCAAATTCCTCTTTTCTTTGAAAATTATACTTTTCATTTAAGAGGTCTTTATTCTTTTTTTCAATTATACCCTTTACTTCTTCTTTTGTAAACATTTTTTCATTATTTTCTTCGACAACTTTCATATTTCTTTCTCCATACTTTAATATTTCATCCGAGCTCTTTTGATATAGTTATTGTATATTATATTTTATAAAGAACTAAAAATATTTTATGAAACCAGTATTTTCTTTTATAAAAGTCATTTTTTGTCGAATTTTGGGTTTTGTATTAAAAAGAGCTACATCTATTGTAGCTCTATGTTTCCAGTACTGTATAAATCTGTTATTTTTTTACCCAAATTTTCTGATATTACTAACATTTCTATAAATAGTATTTTATCTACATTATCTTCTATTTCTGATAATCTATGTCTTTCTATTCCTGTTTCTTCTGATAATTCTCTTAATGATATTCCCATCTGCTCACGAATTTCTTTTATTTTTAATTCTACTGTCATAAAAACACCTCAGTAGTAGTCTCTACAATTTTGGTATTTTTATTCAAAAGAAAAAGCTACAATATGAACTTGAAGTGTAGTTCACATTATAGCTAATCCATTTTTCTTATAATGACTATAATTATTATAGCATATATTTTTTGTTTTGTGTGTCGAACGATGTCGGATAGAAAAAGAACTATTGCTAGTTCTCTTCTATAAACAATATTTTAATATTAATTCTTGGATTTCTTTATTCGTAATATTAGCTTTTTCCTTCTTGTAATACATAGTCAACAAATATATAGTACCATCACTTTTCTCTGCATAATATATTAATCTATAACCATTTGATTTTCCTGAATGTGTATTTGAATTAGCTATTCTAACCTTTACAACATTGTTATCGTTATCCTTCATCTCTAAATTCGGTATAACATCACCTATAAGATTTCCTTTTTCTAATTCTTCTACTATTCCATTAACATCATCTGCTACATTTTTAAACTTTTTCTTATATTGTTTAATATCTCTTTCAAATTGTCTTGTTGGTACTATATTATATTCCAATTTTAATCGCTCTCCTCATTGTTTTTTAAGTCCTCATAAAGTTCTTTCCAACTTTTTCTTTTTTCTTTGCCTTGTTTTATTAATTTTACTTCTTTTAAACTTTCTTTGAGAGATTCATATACACTACAATATCTCTCTGTTGTTTTTTCTTTAGTAAGTTTTCCTAAATGAGCTACTGTATTCATATTTACTCCTCCTATCTTTCTCATAAGTGCACTTCCTTTCTTAATAGTCATCTTAGCATATATTAAGAAAAAAAAGTGTCGTATTTTGATTTTTTCAAAATATTTATTAAGAGAAATATATACAAAAAATTACAAAAAGTAAATAATTTTAACAAAAATATCATAAAAAAAATATATTTTTGTAATATTTTGTAATATAATTGTAACATATTCTAGAAATAAAATCAATACTTTTTCACTTATTTTCGGCCAAAATTCAGCCTTTCGCAATCAATTTTAAGCCGTTTTATTTTTCAATCAATGTAATTATATACCTCTATAAAACGCAAAAAAGAGGTAAATTGAAATTAATCAACTTACCTCTTAATTTTATCTAACTTTTGTACAATAATCTAAGCAAATATAACCGCTTGGAGTTAATCCCCAGTTACCTACTACTTTTGTAACTGTACATTTTACTCCTCTTACATACCCACCTTGATTTCTTGCACTTCTTGTTAATTCATTTAATGATTTAATTCTATATTTTGTACTTGGACCTGTTCTTACATTTAATTTACTACAATTAATTTTATAAGTTCCTGTAGTATATTTTTGAACTGTTGTACTTTTTGCGACTGTTGTATATCTACTTGTATAAGCTAAACTAATCCAGCCTAGATTTGTTTTTCCAAATCCGTTACTTTCTGCTAATATTGTTACTATTGAATTTTTAGTATAGCCACCAATTCTTGCATATGATGTACTAGCTCCAGAACGAATATTTAATCCACTATTTGCTGTAACTTTAACTTGATAATTTACAGTATTTACATTAGTTTCTATTCTATCTGTTACTACTGTTGTAGTTGTATTTTCTTTTGTGTCTGTTCTATCATTTTTGAAACAGAAGAATTTTTGATAATTTGCATACTCTCTAAAATTTTCTATTGATACATATACTGTATTACCTTTTACTTCTGCTTTGCCTATACGGCTACTTGTTGAGAATTTGCCACTATATAAGTATGGGTCATATACTTTTATATAATCTCCTTCTACTCCTGTTAAAACAATAAAATGTCCTCCATATGTAAATAAGCCTTGATTGCAACTTGCTATTATGTAGTTATTATCTTTTAATTTTGCTATTGCATCATCTAATTTATAACATTCACTATAGCCTATATTAAATACATCAGCTGTCCATTTGAAAGCTGACCAATATGTTCCTTGATTTGCACTCCTATAACCATATTTTACATATAAATCAGCCATTTGATTTGGTGTTATATTTCCTTTTATAGAACTTACTACCATTGCTGAACTTGTAGGTCCACATCCACTTGTTCCTATTGTTTGTGTACTATTTCCTACACTAGAATACATTTGATTTTTCCATCTATTGTCTAATTGTGAATAATATGTTAATCCTGCATATTCTCCAACTTGAACATTTGGTGTTTTTTCAGAGCCTTCATAAGCTACTAAACCTTGCTCTTCAAATCCTTCATTCTCAACTTCTTGAACTTCTAATGATTGCTCATCATTTTCTGTTAGTTGTGGTATTTCTGTACTAGATTTATTTATTTCATCTACTATCGTACTTATTGCCTCTGATATTTTATTTGTATCAACTTGTCCTGTTTTATCATACTCTAAATAACAATTTAATAATAAAACACTAGCACATAATATTGATATTATTAAGCCTATTGTTCGTTCTTTGCTTTTAAATATATTTTTTAATTTATCTTTCATTATAATCACCTCTTACATAAATTTACTTAATCCTAGTGCAAAAGCTATTGCTGTTAATATTATTCCAGTTACAAAAGAAATCACTTTACTTTTCACTTGTTTTTTAGTATCTTCATAGTCCTTAATTGGCTTTTCTTCTATTATTTTTAAGCGTTCGTTCATTTTGTTTTGGTCTTCTCTCATTGCTTTCATTTCTGTTGCTATTTCTCTTACACTTAATGTTAAGTCATATATATTTTCTACTTTATTTTCAACAACATCTATTCTTTTTGTATTTGACTTTTCTCGTTCTTCTAAGTGTGCTACTTTTTCAATTAATTCTGTATCTTGCATCTTTACACCTCTATTCTTTTTTAACTTACCTTAATATTCCAACTATTTTTACTATTTTTAGCCAGTTGGAAGTTGTAACGTTTCTAACATTAGCTGATGTTACATCTATTTTGTATTCTCTGTCTTGATATTTATAAAATTTATTATTTATAAATGCACATAATGCTTTATTTATATATTCTGTACCTTCATACATAACCTCTGATGACATTTCAAATGTAGCTTGATTGGGATTAAGAATTTTTTGGTATATTCTTATATTATTATCTCCAATTCCATATATCTCTACTTCTACACATTTTTCAACCGTATCAAGTAATTCTATTTCATATCCATTATTTCCATCTTGATTTTCATATAATATAATTTTGTTATCTTCAACCTGTTCATACCCCTCTGGCACTACATCTCCCTCAAAGTCTATGACTGAACCAGCTGGTATGCTATCATTTGCTTTTATTACTAATTCTTTTAATTCTCCTTTTGAGTTTCTTACTTTCATAATCTACCTCCTAATCTGTTGTTTTTGTATATTCTAATGTTATATACCAATCTCTCTGAGTCCAATTATCATTATATGTTCTTATCATTACATTGTTTTTATCCACATTTATTATAGTGGTTGTTCCACCTTCTCTTGTCAAATATGGAAAGCACAGTATTCCATTTTGTTCTGCCAATGATGCTTTTATACATTTTGAAAAATTAGAAATATTATGTGCTATTGTTTTATCATAATTTTTATTTGTTTCTTGTTTTGGTAATTCAAAATTTGCTACAATTGTTTTTCTATAGAGTGGCTTTCCATCAATCCAAGTACCAATAACTTGCTCATCTGTTGAATATTTTTCTTTTGCCATTTCTTCCATTAGTCTCATACTTGGTGCATTACTTGTTTTATCTTCTACATTTTCTGTATCTACTATTTTGCCATTTATCGGTATTGTTGTGTTTTTCTTTTTTATTTTCATAACTTCCTCCTATTTATATCTATATCTTATATTTATGATTGCTGCTGTTGCTACCCCATTAGTATGTATGTATACCTCTCCACTTGGATTTACTTCTGCATATCCATTTGAACCTTTGTCTGTACTAATTGGATATCTTAATTTATTATCTTCATTATTAATTATTGGTAAATACTTACTATCAATGGTAAATGCTTTTAGATTAGTACCACTTGTATATGAATATCTTATATCTCCACATATTTGAACTTCATTTTCTGTAGCATAAACACTCTCATAAAAAATAGCATTTGCATCATTTTTAGTAAAAGATATTTCTTTAATGTTATTCTTTGCAAACTTTTCATACACTCCATTTGAGTTTCTGACAAATATTTGTGGTTCTATGTAAGCTTCATATGATGTTGCTTTTGAACCTTGTTCTAATTGAATTTCTGTAATATCTTTTGTAGTTATATTTGCATTTGAACTTTCTCTTAATGCAAACATTATATATTTAGTTGTATCAGTTGTTGTGAATGTGTAAGGTACATTATTCCAACCTACTTCTTTAATAAATTTTTTATCTTCATCATATATCATTACGTTAATTTGTAGTGTTTTTGAATATTTAGCACTAATTGTATAATCTGTATTATTTTTAACACCTATATATTCTGTATTTCTAATTCTTGTTGTTGACATTTCTGTATTGGGAACTCCGTTTAAAAAAGTTCCTGCTTTTAATTCTCCATTAAAATGGTTCTTCCCTTTTCTAAACCACACCTTTTCCCCAGTTGTCGGTTCCTCTGCTCCTACGAATATTTCTGCTTTGCTTAATCCAGCACTCTCTTCAAAGTCTTCATCTTCTACTATTATCTTTGCTGTTTCTGGTGCTTCTTCTTCGTTTCCTACAAATACTTCGTTTGCTTCTATATCTTCCCAATTAGCATCTCCGTTAGTTTCGCTTTGCTTTGTTAAGACTTGTCCTTTTGTTCCGCCTGTTGGAAGTGCTTGGATATTTTCTATTTTTTGATTTGTTTCTTCTTTAAAATTATTAATTTCTTCATTTACACTAGTAACGTGTGTTTTTACTTTTGTATCTATTTTCTTCCAATTATCATTTAATGCTTTATCTATATTAAATTCTTCTTCTGAATCTTCTATAGAGTCCCACATAAATAAATTTAAAAAATCTGTAAATTTAGACATTTATTTTCCCTCCTATTGTAAATATCCATATATATTTATTGCAGCCCAAACAAAACCAGTTTGTGCAAAACAATCCTTTTCAGCAGAAGGTATTGAGTTCGTTGTAGCTATTTTTATTCTGCAATTTTTCTGTATTTTACTAGCTATATCTTTTGAAACGATTTCTGTCACTTTCAAATTATTTGCACTTGGAACTGCTGGAGTAAAACTATTATTTGAGTTATTAAAACAACCTGTTATTTCATTATAATAAATCCCTCCAAATTCTGATTTATATTCGCTTTGTTCTTCACCTTGAACATAAACATTATTTGAAATTTCTGCTATATAGCATTTAACATTTCTAGCATATCCATAAACTGTAGAGCCACTTTTCATACTTGTTTTTGTTGGAATGTGCCTTAATTTTAAATATGCAGACGTTATTGTAAAATTACTTGGTACAGATATATCAATATACAAACTATATTTATCTGCACTAGAAACATAGCCAGGTATAAAACCTAACCACCAATATTCCCCAGCACTTTTAGAATCTCCATTAACTTCTGAAATTCCCTTAGCTAAAAATTGTAAATTTGATAAAACACCACCGTTTCCTATTAGCTTTGTTCCATTAGAAAGTATCAACCCATCTTTACTAATAGTAACTAAATCTTTTCCATTTGCATCTACAACTTGAATAGAACCATTCGTGTTATTGTTTCCACCTAATTTTAAAGTTCCTCCATTTATTCTTTCAGCAGACATTGTTCCAGTAGTAATAAAATCAGCTACTATTTTTCCATCCATTGTTATAGCTAAACCATATGGTCCATCAATTCCTTTGCTAGAATATCCTAATCCATTGATATTCCATCTCCATATATGTTGTGCTTTGTCTATATCTTCATTGTCTGAAATGAATAATTCACCATCTTTTTTTACTACATATCCACCATTAAATTTAGTTAATAATTCTGTTGCTTTTTCTACCGCTTCTTGTTTTGCATTAGGTATTTGCTCTTTTATTATGTTTTCTATTTGTTGACTTATTGGTCCTTTAGATGAATAAGTGTTATTTAATTCGTTCTCTCCTTTTGCTGTCCAAGTTTGAGTAACAGAACCATCAAATTCCCAAGTATTTCCCATTATATATGTTAAATATTTAACATCATTAGTATTAGTTATATCGAACATATCTCCTACATCTACTGCAAAATCTGAAATTGTAGCTTTATATGTATATGGTATAAAGGTAAAACCTTGCATTTTTAGTAGTATACTTTGAGCTATAACATCATTTATAAAAGGATTCTTTTCTTCTAACTCTAAAACATAACCTTTTTCTGCTCCAATAATATTACTTCCTGCATATTTTATTTTTTGAATTGTAATATAATTTTCTGATGGTAAAAATTGTTTATATTTTCCCCTTGAAATAGATTTTACACTTTCTAATCCATATGTTCTTAATTCCCCATTTCCAAGTCTGTTTAATATATAAAATCCACAAGCACATTCAGATATATAACCTAGTATTTGTTTATATGTATATCCGTTCTGGTACTTTATCTATTACTTTATCTTGATTATAAAATGTAGTTGTATCAGATATTATTTGTACTTGCTTGTGAACATCATCGTATAATTGTTTTAATGTAAACGGTGGTGTTAAATTACATATATACTCATCTTCTAAATATTTGGTTTTATCTATAAGTTTTATTGTAATAGTTTTATTTTCATTTTTCTTAATATCAGTTGCATAAAAAATACCTTGTGGAATCCATAATGAAGATACTTGTTTTATCTTTAATGTATTTACTATTTTCACTAATTCTGTATTTAATTGTCCTACTGTATATAAGTCCTCTATTGCAACACATAATTCTATATTAAATTCCTTATTTTCGAATTTTATATTGTCAAATTCATTATCATAATTTAATAATGTAACAGTTGCAGTAGCTCCATATACTCCACCTATTGTAAATTTTTCACTATCATTAATACTCAAATCATATTTTATGTTTTTTATATTTTCATTGTTTATAGTAATATCATTTATTTTTATTCTTGCTCTTGTTCTTCTATCTTCTTTGTATAATGCTTCCAAATAATATGGGTTTATAATATACATCTAATCACCTACTTTTCTACGAAATCCGCTGTTAATCCTTCCCACATGATACTTCCATCATCTTGTAAAACTGCAATAGGAGAAGTTCTATCTCCTACATACATTCTTTTTGTCTCATATTTTCCAGTTTGTGGGTCTGGATAAGTAACATTAAAAAAAACATCCTTTATAGATGTTAATATTCTACTTATTTCAGTCCAAGTAAGAGGACCCCATTCATTTGATATTTTTCTTTTTATTGCAACTCTATTTCTATGTAAATTTCCATTTGAATCAGTATCAGAATTATAATCTTGATCTGATATACCTATTTTACACGTTTTAGGAGCAGTTATTTCTGCTCCATTTACTTGTAATATTGACATTTTCCTGCTCCCTTTCTAAATAAAATCTAATATTGGTTTGTCTGATTTTGCTTGTAATGCTTTCATTCCTTTAATTACTGTTCTTGCTAATTCTATATTATCAATATTTAATACTGTATCTCCGCTAGAATTTCTCAAATACTTCAATATTTCTTTTAGTAATGAAATCACTTCACTATTATTTCCATTTCCTTGAAATTTTGATAATTCTTCTGACATAATGCTATGTAGTTTATCTTCTGGTGCTACAACTTCGCCTTGATGCCTGTTATCACCTATCATTGCAAGTTGTGGTGTATTTGCTTTTACATATCCACCTTGTGCTAATCGTGGTAAATATAAAGAAGGAACATGTCCTACATAAACTCCTGGTATTTTATTTATTAAATTTATTCCTCCATTTATCAAGCTTATTGCCCTATTAACAGTTCTTTCTATCATGGAAATAACACCATTAATTCCGCTTCTTACTGCACCAGAAATTGCATTACCTATACTCGTTCCTAAACTGCTGAAAGTATATTTTATTCTGTTCCAAATTCCACTAAAGAATGACCCTATATTACTAAATATTCTTGTTATACCATAATAAGCCTCTTGAAATTTACTTGAAAACCAACTTCCTACTCCTGAGAATATTCCTTTTATTCCTTGCCATGCCCCAGATGCCGTATTTTTTATATTATTCCACAAATTTCCAAAGAAATTTTTAATAGGAATAACAATCTTTTCATTAAACCATTGTCCTGCATTATTCCAAGCATTTTTTATTCCTTCCCAACATTTACTTGCAGTTTCTTTTACTTTATCCCAATTTTTTATTAATAATACTACAATCGCAATTAATGCTGCTATAGCCGCTACAACTAATGTTATTGGTGATGTTAATACTGCTAACGCTGCATTAAATAGCCATGTTGCTGTTGTTGCCGCTGTTGTTGCCACTGTACCAGCAATAGTTGCTGCTGTATTTGCAATTTTAGCCCCTGTGTTTATAACCCATTGTGCTGCCTGTTTAACTAAAGCTGCCGTTCCTGAAGCAATACTTACCACAAAATCTTTCGCATACATCAATGTTAATGCAATCGTTTCTGCTTTATCTGCAATTTTTGCAATTACATTCCCTAAAATAGCATTTTTTAGCAATCCCAATGCTGCAATTACTCCTCCTGCCTGTTGTATAAAAGACATTAATTCTACAACCTTCCACGCACTAAAAAATCCTAATACTGCAATTTCCATTCCAGTAACTACACTTTGATTATTACTCATCCAATTTCCTATTTCTGTTAAAACATCTGCCAACAAATTCAGTGTATCTACTATTACTCCACCTGTCCACTTTGCAACAGGCTCTAAAAAATTATTCCAAAACCATTGAAAAATTGGTTCAAAGGCTGTTATTAATGGATTTAAAACAGTTAATGCACCTGCAACTAAATTCAAAAATGCTGGAAGTAAATCTTGTATAGTCCATTTGGCTAATGGGACTAAAACATTGTCATATAACCATTTTAAACCATCTTTTATTGTGGTTATCAGTGGTTGTGCCGCTTCTTTTACTTTGTTAAAAGAATTAATAAGCGGTTCAAAATTAATATCGCCAAATATTTTTCCTATATCACTTGCTTGTTTTTTTAGATTATCTGTTAAATTTAGTCCATTTGTATCTATTTTTCCAGCACCACTACTTGAAGAAGTATCATCACTACTTGTTGTTAAATTATTAATTTCATCTATTCCACGTAATCCTAATAAATCCTTTTTGGTCTTCTTTGCACTGTCACCTATGCTGCCTACAGCATCACTTGCTTTTGATGCATCAGAAGCTAAATTTGAAACCGAATTAGAACTATCATCTCCACCAGCATTTCCAAAAATCATTTTTGTAAATGATTTAAAAGCATTTGCCAACACTTGAAGTTTAGAAAGCACCATATTTATTCCTTTTACAATAGGCGTAAATATGTTAATAAATCCTTGTCCTAAAGTTGCCTTTAGTTCGTTAAACCTTAGGCTTAATACTCTTGTTTGGTTTGCCCAACTATCACTAGTTCTTGCAAAATCTCCATTAGCTATATTTAATTTATCTAATACAAATTTATATCTTAAAGCTACTTTTTCTTGTTCTGACATTTTAGATGTTGTTTTTCCATAGCCATTTGCCAATGCATATTGGTCTAGTGCATTTTGTGTCATTACAACGCCTAAATCTTTTAATGTTTCTGTTTCACCAGTAAATACTGATTTTAACTTTGTATAAGCTTCATCACTTGATAAATTGTAGAATGAAGCAACATCGCCTGTAAGTCCTGTTAAAGTTTCTGACATTGCTAGTGCTTCTTTATTAGAAAAGTTAAATGCTTTTGCCATTGCTCCAAATGTACCAACATATTTTTTTGTTACTGTTTGTCCTAAACCAAATTGAGTTATTGCATTTTCAGCAAATCTATTTACTTCTGTATTTAGATTTCCAAAAGTAACATCAACAACATTTTGTACTTCTGTTAAATCAGAGCCCAAATCGATACATTCTTTACCAAAATTCACTATTGCTTTAACAGAAAATGCTGCTACCGCTAGTTTTCCAATTTTTTTTAATGACTTTTCTATTCCTGAGCTTTTAATAGTATTTGTTGCAGTTTTTATTCCTTTATTAAATGGATTTGAATTTAATAATAATTCAAAATCAACTGAACCTACATTTGTACTCATAAACCTACTCCTCCCCTCTTTTTTAGAATAAAAGCAGGTATTGGCTAACTACTCACCACTTGGTCGTGTTGCTCACTCTGTCTTTTTCATCTATATCAATTTTAATTGTTTTCTTACATCGTATACATTTTATTTCGCCCTTACATTGTTCAACTTTTAACAAAAGTTGATTACAATTAGGGCATCTTACTTCTATCATTTGTTATCACCAGCCATTTCTTTAAATGCTTTTTGAAATTCTGTAATAACTTTTTCATAATCTTCCTTACTCATTTTTTTTGCTAATTTATTTCTATATTTCCATCTTATATTTTTTTGTTCTTGTGTGAAATTTTTTAACATTTCTTCATCATCTCCACTACGGATTTGTACAATATTTCCGAAGTGGAGTATCTGGCATTAAACCAGATATAAGGTTACACAATTCTGCATAATTCATTGTGTCTATTTCTTTTCTTATTCTTATTCCATATTGTTTTGCTAAACTTGCCTCAATTAAAGGCCAGTCTTCTTCCATGTCATACCATAATTCTGTTTCATTATTTGTTTTGAAATCGTTTTTCCATTTCCTCGTAAGTAATTTCATTTACTTGTGCCATTATTGCTATAATAATGACTTTTAAATCTGCAACTTTTACTTTCATTCCTTTTATTTCTTCTAATGCTTCTTTTCCTAGTAATAATTCTATAGCTTTAAATAATCCATCTAAACTATCATCTTTTTTAAATAAATCTTGTGCTTTCAACATTTTCTCTGCTCCGCAGTCTACTTCATATGTTTTGCCTTCTGCTATTGTTATTGTTTGTGGTTCATGACTTAATTTTGAACTAATATCTATATTTGCCATTTCAAATTCCTCCTAAATATATTTATAAGAGGCCTTTAAAGACCTCTTACTTTTTAATATCTTATTTTTTTACTGCTTGTGTTGTTTCAACACTTTGTGGTGATGCTTCTGTGTATGTTGGTTTTCCATTTGACATTACATCAAATTCTAACGGAATAACTTCTGTTGATTTTCCAGCTCCCCAGTTTGTTATGTTAAATATTGCATTTTCAAATACTAATTTTGCACCATTTGGAAATGTCCATTGTAAACATCCTTCAACATCTCTTCCATTTTTTAGTGCTAATCCTGCTACATAATCATTTCCAGTATCTCCAAAGTTTCTTTTTCCAGAAATTGAAATAGTAACTGATTTAGAAGTCATTAATCTTCTAACCCATCCTTTTTGGTCTAGTGGATTCCATTCTTCTACTCCATTGTCTAATTTTACTGAGAAACTTTCCATATCTGCTATATCATTTAAAGCTTCTTTAGTAACTCCAACTTGGAATTGGTTTTCATATACTGGATATACTCCTGATTTTGTTCCCATTATTTTTCACCCTTTCTATATAATAAATTTAATTCTATTGAAAACTTATAAATATTGTTTTCATCTGCTCCTAAATCAATAGGTCCATTATATAAACACTCAATTGAGCAATTATAATCATCAATAAAAAAAGAACTACAGTCTAATAGTTCATAAATCTTATTGGCCATTGTTTCAGCCGTATTATAATTTTTTGTCCATCTTAACAGTAATGTAATTGGCAATATCCCATATGTTTTTAAATTCTTATATTTTGAATTGTCTTCTAATTGTCTACGATTAGCATATAAAGCAATTGCTCTATCTTGATTTTCATCCATTTGACCTATGTACCATTTCGGACACTCTGTAATACTAGTTTTTAAATAATCTCTTATTTTAGATACACTAATTCTTGCTATCATTATCCATTTCTCCTTTTTAACATTTGTTTAAAATATTTTATTGGTAAATCTTTCTTGCTTCCACTAATATAATCATCAAAATAATACTGTTTAGCATTAGGATTTTTACCTTGTTTTATATGTATTTCTGGGTCGAAATAAACCTTTCTTGCATATACTGTATCTACAACTATTCTAGTCACACCTCTTATAACTTTTTTATCATCTACAAAAGTGCTATCGTTCTGCATTGTACCAGTATCAAATGGCATTGTTTGACTTTGAATTAAATCTGTTTTTACCGCTTCTGCAGTATCTATCAATGCTAATCTCGCATTTTCTAATATTTCATTTATATTTTTAGTATTATATGTTATTTTCATATTAAACCAACTCCAATGTTGTATGATGAACGGTTCCATCTGGATTTCTAGGTCTACTTGCTTGATAAATTTCGTATTCTACTTGATTTATAACAACTTGTCCACCACTTATTTTTTTAATATTGGGCGCGATGTCTCCTAGTAGTAGTACCTTTCCTACAAGTTCCACTTTTCTTCCATCTGGACTAATTATAACTTTAGTTGTTTCAACAAATCTACATTTTTGTTTTTCTAAATTCAAAGAAGTTAAAGGCTCACCATCTTCTGATAAGCCTTCTTGATATATAACTACATCACATTTATTGTTTAATAATCTTTCCATGTGCTTTGGATTTAACCTTTTTATCATATAATCCTATTTGTTAATCCTGTTCTTTTTAAATAGAAAAAGGCTAATTTTGATATATTGAGTTTATCTGCCATATCCTGTGATTCCTTTTCATTTACTGTTAAGTCCCCACCTATAGAATAACTAGATATACTGTTATCATCATATAAACCTTCTTCTTTTATATATTCTGCTTGTAAACAAGTCGCTTTGATTATTAAATCTTTTTGTTGTGTTGTTAAATTATCAAATCCTCTTCTTTCAATTCTTGTTAATGTAGCTTTGTTAATATCTATTGAGGCAAACTCCAAATATTTTTCTATTTCTTCATCTTCTAATACTTTAGAACCATATTTTGAGTAATCCTCTTTTGTTGCATAAACATTTATCATTTGCAACACCTCTTATTTTTCTTTCTTTTCTAATTCTGCAATTTTTGCTGTTAATTCTTCATTAACTTTTGCTAACTCTGTCTTTTCTTCTTCAATTTTTGTTATTTTTGCTGTTAATTCTTCATTAACTTTTGCAATTTTCTTTAATTCTTTTTCTAAATCTTTAGAAGCCACTTTTTTAGCAGCCCCTAATTTAGAAAAACCTCTAGCTTCATATTGTAATAATTCTTCCTCTTCTATAGATAATATTGCATTATCTTTTTCTATTTTTATTTTAGCCATTTAGAACCTCCTATGCAGCACTATATGTTTCAGTATCAACATCAACATATATACTGTCAATTTTATTATCTTTTCCGTTTGGGAATACAAATGTATCAGATAAACTTCTATCTTGATATAAATATCCATCTCCTTCTGTGTGTTGACCAGGATTAAAGTAATAAATACTTGCAATCTTTGGTACTGTTTTAACAGTTAGTGGAGATGCTATTAATACATTGATTTTATGAGATGTACTTGCAACTGGTGTAAATCCATCAGTAAAATCAAATTTATCATAGAATCTTTCATCATCAATTACTTCTATTAATGTTACGCCATCAATATCTGTAATTCTTGTTTCTATACCAATTCCACCTTCTGCAATTTGTGTCATTTCTATTTTTCTTGTGAAGTCTGTAGATTGTTCTAATAAATCCATAATTGTAGAATTTACATATGCAATTAATGCACCTTTTGCTACATATCTTCTTAATTTTCCAGCACTTAACATTGCTTTTAATTTTCCATATACATTTTCTTTTGTATATGAAGACAATGCTGTTGAGCTATGATATCCTTCTAATTTTTGTGCTTCTGTAGCAACTTTAGAATAGAAGTATGCATCCATTTCTGGTATTTGTTGTGTTTTGTGGAATACTTCTGAAATATTTTTAATAGATGCTGTTTCATTTGTTTCATCTACATCTATTTTGTCAATCATAAATTGAATATCTCTATCGTGTGTTAATGTGAAAGGTACATCAGTTTGTGCAAATGTTCCTTTGTTCCATCCACCTAGTCTACTGTGTGATTTATAACCACTTGTGCTCATTTGTGTAAAATGAAATGTTTTTGCACTTAACCATTTAACTGCTGTAGTTACGAATGGTGAAGTTAAAGATTCTTGCTCCATAATTTCTAATAGGTCTGGAGACCATACCTCTGCATAATTTAATGCCATAATTAATTACCTCCTAAAATGAATTAAACCTGTTCCATCTTTTTGTGGCTACAGGCTTTTTGTTTTTTTGATTTTCATCAGAGTTGCTCTGTGTTGCTCCGAATTTAAATCCTTTTTCTTCTTTTTCTTCTTCCTTTGCTATTTTTAACTCAGGAAATTCAGAAATTACTGTGTTGATTTCATCTTCTAGTTTCTTAGCATCTAATACACCGTTTTCTAGAACTTTTGACATATCAACTAATCTTGCTGCTCTTTCAACTTTCTTAACATCAACCCCTGCTTTGGCCATAGCAAGTGCTATTTTGTCAGTATAGTCTGCTTGAACAGTATCTTTTTGTTCTTCTTGTCCTTTGTCTTCTTGCCTATTTTGAGTTTCTTGAACTTGTTTAGAAGTTTCTCCCTGTTCTGCTTTTTCAGCACCTTTGGCATACATTCTCCTAATAAATCCATCTAGCTCATCTTGATTCTTGAAAACTATTGAACCATCGTCACCCTTTTGTGCTACTTGTTTTTTAGTTTTCTCACCCTCATTTTTATTTTCAGTTTTCTGCTCTTTTTGAGCATTATCTGTTGTAGTTTGAGTATCTACATTTTCTTTTTTTTCGTCTTCCATATTGAAGCCTCCCCCGTTTAAGGTCCGTCGACCATAATTTTTGCAATAAAAAAAGAGCCTATTTAAAGCTCTAATTCTAAAAATGGCACAAGTTAATGGATTTGAACCATTACGAACAGTTTTGGAGACTGTTGTGCTACCATTACACTAAACTTGTATATAAAAAAACACCTACATTTCTGTAAGTGCTATCTTTAATTAAATATTAAACATAATATGGATTTGGTTTAAATAATAGTGCTATTATATCTAATAACCAACCTATTCCAAATAATCCAACCGTAAATAAATATATTATTCCCATTCCAATTTTTCCTTCATAAAATTTATGCCCACATACGGTAAATATACACAACGCTAATGAAATCCACTTATTTTTAGGTTTTCCAGTAATACAATGATTTATATTACTATTAGTATTTGTATTCGTGTTATTAATTACTATATTTGGATTTGATGAACTAATTTGTTCAACTTGTCTTCCACACTTTGTACATATTATTGCATCTTCTGGTATTTTTTCACCACAATGTTTACAAAACTTTGTTTTTGTTTCAGTTGTTTCCATAATAAATTCCCTTCTTTACATTAATCTCCTAAATGATCTATTGCATATTGTGCTTCACTTTTTGTAAATCCTTCTACTGATGATACTAGTTGATTATAAATTGCTTTACTAGACATACTCATACTTGTCTGATAAGATTTTGCTTTTTCTAAAGCATTCTTATTCCAATCTACATCTATATTGTCTATTGCATATTGTGCAGCTTCTTTTGTAAATCCTTCTATTGATGAAGTTAATTGATTATAAATTCCCTTTTTAGACATATGTAATGAATTAGAATAATTTTCTGCTTTTTTTAATGCATTTTTTTCTTCTGTAGTAGGTTCTTTTCCTAATGAATATATTACAGTAATTTTATCACCTTGATGCGCTACTGTATTTGCTGAAATACTTTGACTAATAAATTTTCCTTTTTCAATATCATTTGAATATTCTTCTGTTATTTTACCATTAATCTTGTTCGTATCTATCCATGCTTTTACTTCTTCTTTTGACATAGTACTGAAATCTACAATAGTAACCTCTACTGAATTATTTTTTTGATAATTATTAGTTGAAGTATCAACAGTATTATTATTTTGTGATGTACCTATAATTATTCCTATTACTATAATAATTATCCAAAACCACCATTTTTTATAAATTGGTTTCTTTTCATTTTCTGCATGATTTGCCATAATAACTTCCTCCTTTTATTCTCAAATCTGTCAAATTATGTCGAAATTAACATACAAATTTCGACAGACTTTTTTTTCTTTCTACTTTATAATATATTAAAGAATATTTATTGTATGTGTTTCAATTGTCGTTCAAAATGGGGCACATACGTAACTTACCAAAATGTTTATAATAGTAATTAGGAGGTTTACTATGAATAGTTTTAAAATACCTATAATTCCATCAACAACTCAACGTTCTGTCAGATTTCCAAATAGTCTTATAGATGATGTTGAAGAAGTAATAAGAGGAAAAGAAACAACATTCTCTGCATTTGTAGTCGCTGCAACAAAACATGCTATAAATGAATTAAAAGAAGAAGAAGAAAATACTAATAATTAATTTTTACTTTTATTAAACTATTTATATTTTTTTGAATATTCTTCTGCTTCTTTTTTCATTACCTATACTTTTTTATTCTCCAATTCCCTTATTGCATTTTGTATGTGAATATTATCTACTTTTTTTACTTCATCTATACTATTAAATTTTTCAAAATTTTCCATTATTTCAACTGCCTCAACTACATCTGGAAGCTCTTTTATATCTTTTTTATTATGAAATAATAAATTTATCATATAGTCGGTGTATGATAACATACACAAATACGATTCTATTTCATTTCCCATCATTAATTATCAATACCTTTCTATTAAAAATACAATAGTAATTTTTTCCTTTTATTTTTATTCCATCATATCCCTCTAACATGTATATCAAAGAACGTTCATTATCATATATTCTTTGTAGTTTTTTAGGAAGTTTTTGTGTTCTTGTACTTATATCTTTTAAATAGTCAATTGGTGAATTAAATTCCAATATATTAGCATCTTTACTTAACTTTGCTCTAATTACTTTACCTTGTCCGTTTCCAAATGTATAATTAAGTGTTTCTGCATCCACTAATTCTCCAAAATATATTCCTCTTCCATATTGACTATTCTTTTTATTGCTATATTTAATATCTCCATACAATGTATTTTTATAAGCCTCTTCTGCTGTTCTTCCCTTATAATCTCTTAAGTATCTAACAATTTCTTTACCTTTTATTTTATCATAATTAGTTTGATTTACTATTTGAGGATGATTATCCATTTTTAGTAGCTTTGATGTCAGTTCTTGAATGTTGTTCTCCTTTAATGTATATTTTTCTATATCTATATTTAATTTTTCAAATAATCTATCTTCTCTTATTTTACTACTTTCTATTTGATTTTGCAATTCTTCGGCCTTATTTTGGTAATTTAATACATTTTCAGGTAATAAACTACCAACAGCTAATCTTTGATATTGCTTCTGTCTTTGTTGCAAATATTGAGTATATTTTTCTTCTTCATTATGATTTTGTTTTGATTTTGTTACTTCTTTTGGTTCTTCATTTATGTCCTCATAATATGTACTAATTCCATGATGACACCTTGGATGGAATAACCCTCCTTCTATTGCTGTACTTAATAATGGGTATTCTCCATCTTCTTCTGTTCCATCTGACCATACATCATCTATATAAACTCTACCTTCCCAAGGTGTACACTTATCACAAGCTCCACCATGTTTAGATACATATACTAATGAGTTGCCTAATTTTTTACGCATTTCACCTTCACCCATTAGATTAGCTCTTTTGTTCGCTGTTCTAATAGCCATATCACAATAATCAGCTATATTATGTCTTGTACTATTTTTATATTCAATACAATTAAAACCTCTTGCCAAGAAATCTTTACTTGCCATATCAATGGCTTGTTTCACTGTTTCTGCTCCTGTATTAGCAAATACTTGGGCTTTATATATTATTTGTCTGTATTGGTCATTTGCCATTCTTAATGTTGCATATTTTACGTCTTTCATATCATCTTTAGTGCTTTTTATTAATGCATCTAATTTTCTATGATTTAATCCAAAAAAAGACCCACCTAATTGTGAATCTTCTTTTCTTATAATTTCTGACTGTATCGCCTGTTTATTTGTTCTTCCTGCACCTTCTTTGAATTGTTCTTTTATATGTTTATATAAATATCTATTTAACCCTTTTGTGTTGTTGTTAAATATTTCTTTATTTGCCTTTTTATAATCTTCAAATTGTTTTATTTTTAGTGCTTGCCATTGTGGCCAGTTAAATCCTTTTGTTTTTTCATCTTCTTTATGACTCCATAATGTTCTTTTCATAGAAGTAATTAATTGTAATTCAATTTCTTCCATTACTTTTTTTATATCATAT
>OGKG01002247.1_pt1 | contig 20764 bp, 11 predicted proteins | sample 1572201 | NCBI WGS metagenome assembly OGKG01 (sample SAMEA2582146, study PRJEB24529) | metagenome | biome: Human gut stool | place: China | collected 2011 | reverse complement strand
TATGCACAGAGTGGTGCGGTAGAAAAGAAAATTACCGTTACGGTTACAAAGAAAACATTAGAAAAAGAAACAACAGATATTCAGACAGATTATGATGCATTTAAATTTGAAAAATTTGAGTATGAAACAAATGATCAGGGACTTTTGGTATCTCCTGTTGCTTATCTGAATGCATCAGCAGTACCGGCAAGCAATGGTGCCGTTACATTTGAATCATCAGATGAAAATGTTGTTTCTGTATCATCCACAGGCAAACTTCTTGGCTATGGTTATGGTAAAGCGGTAATCACTTTGACGGCAGCAGATGGATTTACAAAAGAGATCCCTGTATCGATCATTGATCCGAATGCAACACCGGAACCAAGTGCAACATCGACAACAACACCGATTGTTCAGCCAAGTGTTCAGCCGGGTAGCATTCCAAGCAACCAGCCAACAGCCGGTACAAGTGCAGAACCAACAGTAAACCTTAAAGATGAGGTAAAGAAGACAACTAAGAATGCATGCGTTAAAGTGAAGGCAAAGAAGGCTAAGGTTACTGTAAAGAAGGGTAAGAAAAACACCTTAAAGTTTACGGTTATTGCAAAGAACAAAAAAGCAAAGACAACAGACAAGATGAAAGTTTCTGTAAAGAATAAGAAGATTGTATCTGTGACAAAGAAAACATTGAAAAAAGGCAATGCAAGTGTTACGATAAAAGCAAAGAAAAAAGGAAGCACAAAAGTTACGGTTAAAGTAGGCAAAAAATCAGCCAAAGTAACTGTAAAAGTAAAATAGGGTTACAGTGCGTTGCTATGGCATAAAGTCATAGCAACGTGGTTGTACATAAATATCGGCAGCAAATCTGCCGGATAGAGGAAGAAAGGAGAAAATAATGAGAAAACATTTTAAATGTATTTCAAGTATCGCATTATCACTTGCATTAGTGACAACGTCGGTATTTGCGGGCGCAAATTTAGGCACAAAAAATGTTGCTAAAGCGTCATCATTATCTACTATGACATCAGCAGATGTTGAGACACCGGATAATCCACAGAGATTTACGGATTTAAACAGCGACCAGATGATCAAAGCAATGGGTACAGGCTGGAACCTTGGTAACACATTTGATGGTCATACAGGTATGATGCCATCAGAGACATCATGGCAGACTGTAGCTACAACAAAGAAACTGATCAAGGAGGTACATGATAAGGGATTTAACACAATCCGTATTCCATGTACATGGGGAAAGAAGATTACCGAAAAAGACGGCAAATATGTGATCAATGAAACATGGTTAAGCCGTATTCAGGATGTTGTTGATTATGCAGTAGAGCAGAATATGTATGTAATCATCAATGTTCATCATGATGGTGCAAACTCAGATGGATGGCTTAAATTAAAGTTGACCGGTGATGAGTTACAAAAAGTATTTGATGAGTATGAGTCAGTATGGACAACTCTTGCAACAAGATTTAAGAATTACAATGAACATCTGATCTTTGAAGCATTAAATGAGCCTCAGAGCGGAAGCTGGGATAGCAGCGAAGCTAATAAAGCATTCGGTGAAAATCTTAATAAAGCAAATCAGATTTTCGTCGACACAGTTCGTAAGAGCGGTGGAAACAATGCGAACAGATGGTTAATGGTAACACCATGGGGAACAAATGTCGGTAAATTACTCTCATCTAATTCCGGTTTTGTTATGCCGACAGATAAAAGAAGTGAAAGCCATTTAATGATTTCCTTACATAACTATGCACCTACAAATAAGTGCTTAGACGGATCTCCGAGAGAAGAGAACAATATTACATTATCGGATGTTACAAACAGTTATAAATCGTCATTTGAATCGTTGAATGAAAAATTCATTTCTAAGGGCATTCCTGTTGTTCTTGGCGAATATGGTGCTGTAGATAAAGATAATAATGGTAATCGTGCTCTTTATACAGAAGCATTGAACTACCTTGCAAAACAGAACAAAGTAGTTCCTGTATACTGGGATGATGGTGGAATTGATAACAATGCCTTTGCACTCTTTGACAGAACAGAATGTGCACGACGTACAGGATATGAAGAGATTTCGAAAGCATTGACGCGTGGTTTCTTTACAACAACTGATTATAAGAGTATTCCTGATCGCACAACAGCAGAAACTCCTGCGATTACAAAGATCACAAGCTTTGATCTGAGTGATTCGGAAGTATCTATGGAATGCAATACAACAAAGACGATCACAACAAAGAATGTTACACCTGAGGCAAATGATGATGTAATCCTTTGGAAGTCAGATGATGCATTAGTTGCATCTGTATACAATGGCGTGATCACAGCACGTGGAATCGGTACGGCAACGATCACAGCATATTCGCAGGAAGACGAAAGCGTTTTAAAGACTGTGAAAGTAACCGTAACAAAAGAATCTGCAGCAGATGGCAAGCAGCCTACATTAATGTACAAGAGTTCTGATGAATCCGTAGCTACGGTATCTACTACAGGTAAAGTGGTTGGCATCAGTCTTGGTACAGCAGTGATCACAGTAACAGCAAGCACAGGCGAAGAAAAAGAAATCCCTGTTAAGATAGCAGAAGCAAAATGGGATGCCACAAAGCTGAGAGCAAAATTATATGTATACTATCAGGATTCTAAGTTCTATGAAAATGTAGGATCTACAGATGAAGTGACGATCACAGGTGATGGTACTTACAATCTGAAATTTGACTGTGATACTGATCTTCCTGCATCAGCAGCAGAAGCCGGTGTATCTACATTAAGAGACTTTGGTTCCATCTATATCAAAGATGCCGATGTGGATGATGGTCTGATCAATAAATCAGTGATCAAAAAAGGTAAGATCCACTATAACAGTATCAAAGTAAATGGTAAGGAACTTACTATTAAAGATCCTAACAATTCAAAGAGTCTGATTAAGTCTAATAGAGTATTAGATACAGGTAATCCTTTGAATGCATGGGATGGTAGTGTTGTTGATACAACAGATGGTCTTGTATCAGTAGATACAAAGAATTATCGTATCAACTTCCCTGGTATTGAGGAACCAAAGACAATTGAAGTAAACTTTACATTGTCAGATCTTATCAACTATGATAAAAAACCATTTGGTACTCCGTTGGAGTCAACCGGAGAAGATACCGTTGTATTACCGACTGTGTCAAAGAAATGCGATGCAATTAAGACAAGTGTAGAAGCTGTAGAGATCGATCAGGAAGGACATTGTTTCCTGAATGGATACTATCAGAAAGCATCAACACAGTCGACGGTAGCACCTTCACAGACACCGGCTGCTTCAGTACAGCCGACAGTGACACCTTCACAGACACCGGCTGCTTCAGTACAGCCTTCGCAGAAGCCGGTTGTAAAGAAGACTACAAAGAATGCTTGCACAAAGGTGAAAGCGAAAAAGACTAAAGTTACTGTAAAGAAGGGTAAGAAAGCTACACTTAAGTTCACAGTAACAGCTAAGAACAAGAAAGCTAAGACAACAGATAAGATGAAAGTTACTGTAAAGAATAAGAAGATTGTCACAGTATCTAAGAAGAAACTTTCTAAGGGTTCTGCTACAGTTACCGTAAAAGGTAAAAAGAAAGGCAGTACAAAAGTAACAGTTAAGATTGGCAAGAAGTCAGCAAAAGTTACGGTTAAAGTAAAATAATCGGATTATTGCCAAATTAATAAGATGATTTTTAGAAAAGGGCATTGCAAATTATTGCGATGCTCTTTTTGGTATCTTTAATAGGATAGAAAAATATTCGCATAGCAGCGGTATGTCTCTGGGAAGAGTTTTTGCAATTCCAGGAGTGCAAAGCCGGTGTTCTGCTTTTTTTCGATAGCCGGTGTTCCTGGAAAAGAAGCAACTATTGTATTCTTACTTCGGCACAATGTTGAAAAAATTAGTAGATTTGCATGGGAAAAAAGAAAAAGGCAGAGAAAATCATCGAAAAAACAAATGAAATCCTAAACGAAATATAAAAAGAAAAAGTTACAGTGTAAAAATTGCACAAAAAATACATGTGTTAATTGTGCAATGTGTCTGTTCCATGAAAACGTAAAATTTGCTATACTAATGTACAAGGATATGATAGCAACGAGGGAAGCGGACGTCCTGAATTGTATCATCATAATCTAAAATACCCCGAAGTGGGACAAATAATAAGGAGGAAAGATTTGTTATGAGATTAACAAAAGGAATGAAAAAGGCACTTTCTATGTTTCTTACAGGTGCTTTAGTAGTTACAGGTGCTTCTATCCCTGCTACACAGACAAAAGCTGCCTCAGCTGAGAAGTTGACTTGGGAAGGTACACTTAAAGCAACAGGTATAAAGTCAGAAGATGACTGGGCTAACACAACAGACAGTGAGACATTTAAGTCAAATGAAGCCATTTGTGCAGATTTTAGTGTTTGGGCAGGTGGATCTGTTAACGGATGGTGTGGAGCTAATATGACTTCTACATTAGATCTCTCTACATTTGAAAAGCCTGTTATCAAAGTTACTTATGATAATGAGTCAGATGCAGTTATTTCAAAGGGTCTTCAGTTCTGCTATGAACTTGATGGATCAGATTGGAAGAATTCTACATATGTAGATGCTGCTACAGGTACTGCTATGACAGTAGAGCAGGATATTAAGGTTGGTGAAGAAGCTGATGCACAGTTCGTAGCTGTTTCTCCGGCTGCTAAAAAGAGCGTAGTTATCAAGAAGATTGAAGTATTTGATGCTGCTTATACTGATGGTGGAGAAGCACCGGCAGGTAAAAGCTTCCATGCTACATTACAGTATCTTGACCCATCATGGGCTACACAGGAAGATACTGTGGAAGTAACAAAAGATGGTGACTATACTCTGACTACTTGGGCTGGCGAAAATGCTGAGTCTACAATCAACATGGGTTGGATTGAAACAGATCTGAAAAATGGTGATGTAAGTGAAGACTTCAAGATGACTATTAAGTCTATCCAGTTAGGTACTAAGTTATATACATTCTCTAAAGCAGATGAAAGATACCTTGGTTTCAAGGATCAGGATGCTGTAAAAGATGGTGAGATGGGTACATACAGACTTAACATCAAGAATGATTACAATTCACTCTTTGATTTTGCTGATCATCAGACAAAGGTTAAAGGTACAAAAGCTAACATGTTCTTAGGCAAAGATCTTATTACAGATGAAGAATATGATGCTGGTATGAACGCTGTAAACAAAGGTGATGTTGTTCAGGTTAAATTTACAGTAGAAGGTTTTGAATCAGAAAAAGCTGCTAAGACATATACTCAGATTGCCGATAAGGATGCAGAAGTTGAAGATACAGTGAACGCTGGCGAGTATGGTAATGTAGAATATACTGTTTCAACAGTTGAAAACATTGCTAATCCTGATGCATCAGTAGCACCTTCACAGACACCGGCTACATCAGTAGCACCTTCACAGACACCGGCTGCTTCAGTACAGCCTTCACAGAAACCGGTTGCTTCAGTACAGCCTTCACAGAAACCAGCTGCTTCAGTACAGCCTTCACAGAAACCGGTTGTAAAGAAGACTACAAAGACTACAAAGACTACAAAGAATGCTTGTACAAAGGTGAAAGCGAAAAAGGCTAAAGTTACTGTAAAGAAGGGTAAGAAAGCTACACTTAAGTTCACAGTAACAGCTAAGAACAAGAAAGCTAAGACAACAGATAAGATGAAAGTTACTGTAAAGAATAAGAAGATTGTCACAGTATCTAAGAAGAAACTTTCTAAGGGTTCTGCTACAGTTACCGTAAAAGGTAAGAAGAAAGGTAGCACAAAAGTAACTGTTAAGATTGGTAAGAAGTCCGCTAAAGTAACTGTTAAGGTTAAATAATTAAATTACTGGTCTTATAAGATAATTTTTGGATGAGGACATTGCAGCTTGCTGCAATGTCCTTTTCTGTGTGCTTCTGTAGATGGTCAAAATGTGGTTCTTTGTTTCTGTTTTTGCGGCTCTTTGTCAACGGTTGGGGGAACTGAAATTATAATCGGAGGAATATCATAAAAAGATGTTTCTCCGATTTTTTGATGTCTAGAGAATACTATTTTTTGTTAAAATGTTTTTATATTGGACAATATTTACAAAAATTTGTAGGAAAATTCCAATAAATATACCACAAAAAAGATATAAAGTATTGTAAAATAGTAAAAATACACAAAAACACGTTGCAAGTATTTGAAAAAATGCTATAATATAAACAATATTGCATACAAAATGTATGCAATTATTACAAACGGAAGGAGGCTGCAGTGTAAAAAAATCGGCAGTTATTAAGACTGTCCAACAAAAAAATGGAGGAACGAGTATGAGATTAAAGAAATTAATTTCGTGTGTATTGTCAGCAGCGATGTTACTTACGATGACATCAATGCCTGTAAAAGCTGCGGATACAGCAGATACAGAAGCTGCTCATCAGTTAGAGACACCGACATACATTACGAACATAACAGGACCGGAGTTGGTCAAAGCAGGAATGGACGAGACAAAACTGCAGGCATTGATCGACAATGGCGGCGGAAAAGTAACAGCATATGTACATATGGGAAAAGCAGATGCTTACTCATGGATGTCAGCAAGAAGTGGATCTGTCAATGCATTTAGTGCAGATCATCTGACAAGTGACAGCTATATCGGTTCTGAATCCGGTGTTACGGTTGATGAAGCAAATAAGCAGGGTATAGGTGCATCGAACAAATATCTGCGTGCGGCAAAATGTACAAAACAAAGCAGCGGTAATTATATCCAGATCAATCAGGATGAAGAGCCGATTGGATCTGCAGCAACAGGAAACTATGAATTCCCGGCTTGCGGTATTACAACCTCTAAGATTCAGAAAGTAGTAAACTTCTCACTTTCTATTGCAATCAATACAACCAACACAGAAGCAACTCCTCTTGGATTTATCTTTAGTGATGGTACAAGCGTAACATTGAATACAGATGGTACGATCGCGGGCGTAAATGACTTTACGAAACCTGTTTGTGAAAGTGCTGCATTAGAGTCCGGTGCTGTCTCACCTGCACGTACACCGATGATTCAGATGACTGCAGCAGATGCACGTAAAAACTTAAAGAAATCAATTGATTATCTGAAGGCAATGGACACAAGCAGATATCAGGATTCTTCTGTAAGCGATCTGCAAAAAGCACTTACTACTGCCCAGGCTGCATATGATGTGACAGATAGCAAGAACTCTGTATACATCGCAGCAAGAAATGCACTGGAAAAGGTACATTGTAATATGCTTTTTAAGGATAGTACAGAAGCTGCTAATCCAAAAGAGTTCCGTGTACTTTCAAAAGATGAAGTTATTGACGAGATGGGTGTCGGTACAAACCTTGGTAACACTCTGGATGGTCATTCCGGATTTACTCCTAGTGAGACTTCTTGGCAGGGACAGGTTACTACTAAGAAATATATGAAAGCTCTTCATGATGCCGGATATAATACGGTTCGTATTCCGGTCACCTGGGGTAACATGATCAATGATGACGGTTCGATCAAAGAAGTCTGGATGAGCCGTGTTCAGGAAATCGTTGATTATTGTATTTCACAGGATATGTATGTCATCTTGAATGTTCATCATGATGATGTAGCAAAAGATGGTGGATGGCTTAATGTCGGATCTGATGATATCGATCCTATCGAGTACAAATACGAATTAGTATGGAAGACCATTGCAAATCGCTTTAAAAATTATGACGAGCATCTGATTTTTGAGTCAATGAACGAAGTATCTTGTATGGATTATGATGAAAGCATGAAGAATTCAGCAGATGCTACAAACTTTGACAGACCGATCATTATGAACTTCAACCAGTTATTTGTGAACGCAGTTCGTTCTACAGGATCAAATAACACAAAACGTTGGCTGACAGCTGTAGATCATTATGCATCTACTGGTACAGCAAGTGACTTCAAAATGCCAATAGATTACTATAACAAGGATAACCCAAGATTAATGTTTGCTGCACATAGATATTCTAAGTCTACAAATACATCATGGACGTATGCTGAAGCTACAGAGATGGTTTCACAGTTACAGAGTATGTACAAGAAGTTTGGCTCACATTATCCAATGTATCTTGGTGAATACGGTACGAGAAACCAGAAATTAAGTGGTTCTAAGACGGGATACAATGATGTAGAAAGAGCATGGTATTCTGAAATCATCAACAGAGCATGTCAGGTAAATGGCATTGTGCCTTGTGTGTGGGATCAGGGATATGGTAAAGATGATAATCCTTTGACTAAGACAGGTCTCTTCTCATTCTGGAATCGTGATGAGGCAAAGCCGATCTATAAGACAATTACAGATGGTATGGCAAGAGGTACTTTGTTAAAGGCAACTACAAAGAATAAATCAGGTGATTATTCTGATATTGAGAAAGATCCTACGATTACAGAGATTACAGATCTTACACCAAGTAAGACAGAAGTTTCTCTTACTATGGGTGAAAGAGAGACAGTAACAGCAACAGCAGCACCGGATTCTACAAATGATGTCGTTGTATGGAGCACAGATGATGACAGCATTGCGACTGTATTCAAAGGTGTAATTCATGCTAAGAATGTTGGTACAACAACAGTTCATGTATCATCATTAAGTGGATCTAAGACAGCAGATATTACGGTTAAGGTTTCAAGACCGGCTAAGAGCGAGACATCTGCCACAGAGATTAAGACAGATAAGGAATCTTACACGGTTAAGACAGGACAGAGCGAAAGCATTACTACAACAGTAGCTCCTGCAAATACAACAGATACACTTTCTTTCAAATCATCTGATGAAAGTGTTGCTACAGTAAGCGAATATGGTGTGATCACAGCAGTTGCAGTCGGTAAGACATATATTACCATTACTGCTGCAAGTGGCCTTACAAAGACGGTTCCTGTAGAAGTAAAAGAATTAGTAGATCCAACGAAAGCAAATATGGCTATCAATGTTTACTATAACAGTGCGGGAACAGATGGAAAATACAATACGATTGAGTATGGTGCTCCTGTAGAAGTAAGTGGCGACGGACAGTATACAGCTACATTTGATCTGTCTAAGGATCTTACAGCAGCAGGAAAGAAAGCCGGTATCACAACGATCAATAGTGTAACAGCTATTTATTTACAGGATTATGATGTTACAGTCGGAAATCTTGCCAGATCTAACATTAAGAAAGGTAAGATCAAATGGGATAAGATCACTGTAAATGATACAGAGATGACAATCACAAAGAATGGTAGTGATTCTACCGGAAAATCTATGATGAATGGTACAAAGATTGATACAGGTACACCGATCAATGGCTGGGATGGATCTGATATTGATGGTATTACTGTAGATTCTAAGACACATGCAGCAAGTTTTTCGACAATCAAAGATCCTACAAAGATCACAATTACATTTACTTTAGCAAATGTAGTCTTTAGAACAATTACTTCTTCCAAAGTAGATGCTACAGATATCACAAGTAAAGAAGATGAAGCATTCAAGATGAATGCTGTTGGAGATCAGAAAGATCTTGCGGTCAATGTAGCACCGGCAGATGCAACTTCTAAAGTTACATTTGTATCAAGCGATGAGTCAGTGGTAAGTGTAGATAATACTGCAATAGCTCCTACAGCCGGTATTGCTACAGCTAAGCTTACAGCAGTAAGTGCAGGAAAAGCAACGGTAACGGCGTATACAAGTAATGGATTAAGTAAGAAGTTTACTGTTTACGTTGCAAAGGACATTGAGCAGGAACCAACAGTAACACCTTCTCCTGAACCAACAGTAACACCTTCTCCTGAACCAACAGTTTCGCCAAGTGCAGCACCTTCTACGGCACCAAGTAATCAGCCTGACCAGACGGGTACCACACCAACTATTCGACCTACACAGACGCCTGTTGTAAAACCTACAGCAAAGCCTGTTGTAGCGAAGAAGAATGTATGCAAAAAGGTAAAAGCTAAGAAAGCAAAAGTAACTGTAAAGAAGGGTAAGAAAGTAACTCTCAATTTTGCTGTAACAGCCGCAAAGAAAAATGCTAAGACAACAGATAAGATGACAGTTTCTGTAAAGAACAAGAAGATTGTTTCTGTTACAAAGAAGAGTCTTGCTAAGAAAAAAGCTACTGTTACGATCAAGGCAAAGAAGAAGGGCAGCACAAAAGTAACTGTTAAAATTGGTAAGAAATCAGCCAAAGTTACTGTAAAAGTAAAATAAGATAAACTGTGACTGGAAAAGTCGTATTTGAAAAAGTTACGATTAGAAAAGTCATACTTAGAAACAATATGATCGGAAAAGCGGTGCTTAAAAAGCTTCGGTTTTATCACCGGGTTACCGTATGATCTGATCAGAACAAAAAACACCGACAGGAATGTAACTTGCCGGTGTTTTTGTTTTCTGCAAATGCTTGATAGAATTAATGCCATGTTTTGTTTTCAGTAAATGTTTTATAAACTTAATGTCATGCTTTGTTTTTTGCAAATGTCTTACAAAATTAATATCATGCTTTGCTTTTTGCAAATGTCTTACAGAGTTAATATCATGCTTTGTATAAAATATATGTTATATACATCTGATTTATTGCTTTTTTGTATAGGTTTGATTTTTAGGATTATATATCCAACTGCTTTTACTTTACTGTTTTTTCTTGATTGTTTTCTTTTCTTTAACGGTACATATAAGCGTCTTTTTTCGATTACCGGCCTTGATCTGTATTTTTGTTTTGCCAATTTGTTTGCTATGGATAGAAAAAGTAATCTTTTTTGCACTAACTTTACAATTCTTGATCGTTGCAACAGATCGCTTCGAAGAAGTGACGTGAATCAGATCGGTTGTTTTTTTCTTATTGTTTTCATTTTTTATTGGAATGGATATTCTTTTGTTTTTTCTCTTTTTTAATGTCAATTGCTTTTTAGAATAAGAAATTTTTTTTACTTTATTTTCTACTATTACGAGCAAAGTTTTCTTATGAGAACCAAGCGTTAATGTAATGGTAGCAGAGCTTCCTTTGGCAGCTGAAGTCGGGATTGTAATTTTTAATTTCTGCCGCTGTAAGGAGGCAATAGCAGTTTTCTTGTTAGAAGAGCGGACATTAGGAGTAGCAGAAGCATTATATGTTAAGTAATATGTGTTGCCGGGTTTGGCAAGAAGCTTACTTTTGGTCAAAGATAAAATATCGGCTATTTTGATTTCATTAGGATTTGGTGTCTCAAAATCAGTTGGTTCCGGTGTGCTGATCGCACTGTTTGTTGCAGGAATTGCATTTATAAAATCCGGTGTGGCGGTACTGTTTGCTGCATTAGACGTAGTTGGCGTAATGGATGTATTTGCAGCTGTAAAAGCTTTTGTTGCAATTGATACATTTACAACAGAAGCAGACATTGCTTTTGAAGTATTTGAGATACTTCCTGTACATAATAAAGATATAGTAAGTATACCGGCTGCAACCGGGTAATGTATAAAGTTCTTTTTCATAATGTTTGTAGCCATCTTGCTATTAGAAAAGGCAAGATGGTAACTCCTTCCTATATAATTAATTCAAAATTCAAAAGTTTGTATTGTTAAAAATCTAATATCAAATGTTGTACTATCTTTTCAAAATCGAAAAAAAGATCAATATATTTATTTACAATGGTATTACAATGTTCTTTTACAATTTCGCAGTCATAATCATGGGGTAGTTCATTTCTAACTTTAAGCATTTTCATCCATGCATCATCGGAAATCAGATCTGCTTTGTAAGCTTCTCTTAAAACTTCTTTTGGAGAGCCTGCCACAAAGCCGGTAATCTGATAATATTGTATTAAAATGTCTTTCATTACTTTCCATGCCAGATCAAAGGTTATGCTGAATTTTGCACCCGTTCCACTAAGTATAAAAGAATCAGAAAGATCTCGCTGCTTTGCTTCAGCTAAGGCATTAAGAGAATTACAAAAAGATTGATAACGTTTCTTAAATTTTTCGTCCATATTGTTTGATATCCTCCAATAATAATTGATTTTTACAATGATCGATATCGAGCAGATCGACACTGTAAAGTGTAGGCAGATTTTCTACTTTTTCTACAAGAGTGTCAAAATCTTTTACACCGGATATTGCGATGTCAATATCGCTTCGCTCTCTTGCACATCCTTTGGCTCTTGAGCCGTATAAGATTATTTCTGTTGCACCAAATTGTTTGCTTAATTTGGCAACTTCTGCGATTACTTCTTCAACTTTCAAATTATCACCTTCTTCTATCATCAATCTTTTAATCCGTATCCTATCCTATACTATCATTACATTGAAAAAATAGCAAAAAAATGTTAAAAGTGTGTCAAAAATTCCCATAATATAGAAAAGTTATGTTATAATGAAACATGCAAAAGAAAAGGGAGCGACTGCGAAGCAGGCATTTCCTTTTCATGCATGTTTCAACGAGCAAATATTTCTGCAAAGCAGAAAGGGGAGCTCAGAAAGAGCGGATTTGCGAGTCTGTCTAGTGCAAAAGGAAAGGGGGATTTTTATGAGGAAAAATCTTATGAAAATATTTTGTACAGTCGTTGTATCGTCGTTTGTCGTGACAGGTGCTTTTGGAAGCAGCTCCTGGAATATGAAGAAGGCATTGGCTGAGGATTCTTCGGACGCAGATGATACTGATGCAGAAGAAGAGGACGACGATGAGGATGATGAAGAGGATGTTGAAGTAGATATTTCAAAGTGTAAAGTGACTTTTGATGAAGATACACATCCTTATACCGGTAAAGCAGTAAAACCGGAGTTTACGGTTTCTTATGTGGATGAAGATGGAGATGACGTAGACCTTGAGGAGGGTGAGGATTATTCTGTCACATATTCTAATAACCGTAAGGTTTCTAAAAATGCAAAGATTAAGATCAAAGGAATAACGGATAATTGCACAGGAACGCTGGTTAAGACATTTACCATTTCAAAAGCAAAACAGAAGATTACAGCCAAAAACGTATCGGTATCATTAAGCAAAAAGAGTGTTAATCTTAAAGCGAAATGTTCTACGGGAACATTAAAGTATAAAAGCAGTAATACCGGTGTGGCAGTAGTAGACAGCAGTGGAAAACTGAATTTGAAAAAGAAAGGTAAAACAATTATTACGATCAAAGCTAAAGCAAGCAGAAACTATAAAGTAGCAAAGAAGAAAATTACGGTTACAGTAAAATAATCCTGCTTAAAAAATAAAACAAAGAGGACAACGTGTTAATAAACATTGTCCTCTTTATTTTATGAAATAGGTAACTGTTCATATAGTAGTGGTGCATATAGCAAAGCACTGGCTTTTGCATTTTTGTGGAAATAGTTGCCTATAAATTATTTCGATTCGATTGGCTCATAGCCATCCGGAATTGTGATGTTTAAAGCTTTTGCATTTTCTGCGTTATACATTTTTGTAAGCTTTTTAGCAAACTGTACTTCCATGTCGCCGGCTTTCTTTTTGTTCTTTAAAATATCGTAAGCCATTTCACCGGTCTGACAGCCAAGGTTATAGTAATCAATAGAAAGCGTTGCAACACCGGCTGCACAGATTCCCTTTTCGCCTGCGATCATTGGAATACCTGCCGGGATAGCGACATTTTTGATCGTGTTGACACTGGAAGCCATTGTATTATCAGTAGGAACGTAAAGAACATCGCATTCGTCGCAGGCTGTTGTTGTAACAGACTGGATTTCGTTGGAATCAGCTGCAGTATATTCTTTATATGCAATACCATCTTTCTTTAACGCCTCTTGCATTAATTTAGACTGATAAGCTGAATTAGGTTCTGAAGAACAGTAGAGAATACCGACTTTCTTTGCATTTGGAATGATTTCTTTTAATATTGCTTCCTGCTGGTCGATTGGAGCGAGGTCGGAAGTTCCTGATACATTCGTGCCGGTCTTGCCTTTCCAGTCTTTGATGTTTAATGCAGTAGCATAATCTGATACAGAGGTGCCGAGAATTGGAATATCAGCAGTTGCCTGAGTAGCTGCCTGAAGAGCTCCTGTGGCATTTGCAAGGATCAGATCTACATTGCTCGTTACGAAACCATTACAGATTGTAGAGCAGTTTGTAGATTCACCCTGAGCATTTTGCTCATCAAATTCTACATTATCCTTACCAAGTTTCTTTGTCAGTGTATCTTTAAATCCCTTTGTAGCAGCGTCTAATGCTTCATGCTCCATAAGCTGACAGATACCAATGGTATACTTCTTAGAAGAAGAACCATTTGAACCACAGCCCGTCAGGGAAGCAACTAAAGCGGTTGCTGTCAGAATAGATACGATTTTCTTTGAAATTTTCATAAATCCTCCTTATGTTTGCGTTTCAATGTGTCATTCCTATTATAGTGGTGGAAAAAAGAGGTGTCAAGAAAAACGGAATGCGGGGGGAGATTTGTATGAAAAACGGAATGTGAGGGATATTTGAAAGGAATATTGTCAGAGATACAAAAATAATGTTGCTGGAGGTAAAAAGACAATATTGTTAGGCATACAAAGGTTATGTTGCCGGGAATATAAACACAATGTGAGAGAATAACATTGTTTAAATGTGAGTGTATCCGATCACGCTGAAAAAAATGAATATTTTTATGAAAATCCGACTATTTTTGGGGAATTGACGGAAGTAAAAAAATAAATTAAGATAGCACGTAGTACATAGATTTTAAATGTATCTTATATTTCGAAATCAGTATGTCAGAGGTAGGAAAAAAATTGGAGTAAAACTACAGGGAAGAAAAGGAAGAGAATATGTATAAAGATTATAAAAATACACCTTTATGGAATAGTGGGCTTTCGGAAGAAGAAAGATTACAATATCTGTTGCGGGAATTGACATTAGATGAAAAATTTGCCTGTCTCGGTACAGGAAATCCGGCGATTGAAAGACTTGGGATTCCTGCCTTTGGTGTAGGCGGAGAGGGTGCTCATGGAGTACAGGCTCGTCATGACCAAAGTTATGATAAAGGAGAGCCGGTTGCAACGACGATCTTTCCAAATCCGATCGGTATGAGTGCTTCATGGGATCGTGAGTTGATCAAAGAAGCCGGTACCGTTGTGGGAACAGAAGCCAGAGCATTATATGAAGAAGGACTTCATGGAAGTCTGAGTCTGTGGGCACCGACAGTAGATATGGAACGCGATCCACGATGGGGAAGGACAGAAGAAGGTTATGGGGAAGATCCGTATCTGACAGCAGAAATGGCAGGTGCTTATGTGGAAGGTATGCAAGGAGATCATCCGCATTATTTACGCTGTGGTGCTACATTGAAACATTATTATGCGAATAATGTAGAGCAGGGAAGAACCTATATTTCAAGTTCTGTAGATCTGAGAAATAAACATGAATATTATTTAGAACCGTTTCGCAAAGTGATCACAGAACATCATGTCGAAGGAATGATGACAGCATACAATGAGATCAATGGAATACCATGTATGTTGTTGGATAATGATATTAAGCTGGCAAAGAGCTGGGGACTTGGCCATGTGGTCAGCGATGGCGGTGATGTCAACCAGACAGTACATTTTCATAAATATTTTAAACGTCATTCGGAAACAGTAGCGGCAGGCTTAAAAGCAGGAATGGACTGTTTTACGGATGATATGGAAATGGTAGAAGCTGCGGCAAGAGAAGCTTATGAACACCATATGATACAGATGGAAGATATCGATAAAGCTCTTTACCGGTATTTTCGTGTTATGCTTCGACTGGGCTTTTTTGACCGTGGGGGACGCAATCCGTATGAGCAGATTACAATGGAAGAAGTTGGTACAGCTCAAAGTCAGAAGGTTGCGCGCGATATCACGGCAGAATCCGTTGTGATGGTCAAAAATGACGGAATCTTACCATTAGGAGCACAAAAAGCAGCAGAAGATCATTGCAATCTGTTATCGCAGGATAGTGGCGATAACGTGTCTTCATCTCTCCAAAGCTATGATGTATCACAGAGATTGCACACGGAAAGAGAAAATGTAAAATCCAAGCTTGCTGTGATCGGACCGTTAAGTGATATATGGTATAAGGATTGGTATTCCGGTGTGCCGCCATATTTCGTAACACCTCTGGACGGTGTGAAAAATGCATTGCAACCGGAATCACTGAACAGCCGGATTTCTGGAAAACAAAGTGTAACGGAGGGAAAACGGAACAGCCAGACAAGCGAATTACAAGGTGTAACAGATGAAAGCCTGAATAGTCGGCTACAAGAATTACAAGGTGCAGCAGATGAAAGCTTGAATGGCCGGATTTATGAATTACATAGTGCAGTCAGTGGAAATGCTACAGTCAGAATCAAAGTTTCTACCGGTGTAGAAGAAAATGCTTATCTGGGATTGCAGTCGGATGGAAAAAGCATTGGACTTGTTTCGAAAGAAGCTGCAGAATCGTTTATCCTGACAGACTGGGGTGATGGCAAAGTAACTTTGCGTGCAAAGAGTAATGGACTTTTGTTGACAACGCAGGATGATGAGTCAATCGGTGAAAAGGGCGATATTCTAGCAGCCAAAGAAGAAGCATTCGGATGGTTTGTCAAAGAAATTTTTTATATAGAGAAAAAACAGGATTCGTATGCAAATACTTTTGCAGCTTCCATACAAAAATCGGATGCATTTGCTGAGAATGAAAATGTAGAACAGCCGGATACATTTGCTGAGAATGAAAATGCAAAACAGCCGGATACATTTGCTGAATATGAAAATGCAAAACAGCCAGTTGCATTTACATTAAAAACATGGGATCAGCAGGGAATTTCCGTTGATGAAAAAGGTGCGTTGCGAAAGGATAGAAATGCAATCGGCCTGCCTGTTAAAATAGAAGTTGTAGAGGATGGGATTGCGCAGGCTGCTATAGCTGCGAAAGAAGCAGATACCGTATTGCTTTTCCTTGGCGCAAATCCAATGATCACTTGCAAAGAAGAAATTGACAGAACCCATATTATGCTGCCGGATACACAGCAAAAGCTTTTAGAAGAAGTTTGCAAAGTCAACAGTAATGTGATCCTGGTCTTGATCAGCAGTGTACCATATGATCTTCGTATGGCACAGAATTGTGAAAATGTAAGAGCGATTCTGCTTTGCGCAGAGGGATCGATGGAACTTGGCAATGCTGTTATGGATGTGATCACCGGAAAGAAAAGCGTAGCCGGCCGTTTGCCAATGACATGGTACGGTTCTTTAGACGGATTCCCGGATATCAACGATTACGATATCATTCAAAAGGGAAGAACGTATCAATATTATGAGGGCAAGGCATTATATCCGTTTGGCTATGGCTTAACATATAGCGAGATGGAATATAGCGGACTGACAGTACAGTTAAAAGATTATACAAAACTTTTGGTTCAGGCAGAAGTTTCTAATATAGGGAAATATTGCTCGGATGAAGTGGTACAGCTTTATATCCGAAAGAAAGATTCCACTGTAAAAAGACCATTTTGCCAATTAAAAGGTTTTGAGCGGTTAAAGGATTTAAAACCGGGTGAGAAACGTAATGTTTCGTTTGCTGTACCATTGGAAGAATTAAAATATTACGATGTGATCGCAAAAGAAAAGTTACTTGAACCCGGTGAATATGAGATCATGCTGGGACGTTCCAGCAAAGATATCCGCCAGTCGCAAAGTATAGTGTTAAATGGAACGAAAAGGCCTTGTCGCGATGGCTTTGCAACGAATGAATCAGAATGTTTTGACAGGGCACTTCATTATGTATTATGTTCCGGTCACCTCGGATATACATCGGTTTGTACAAAGAATGAGTCAGATACGATTATTCTGGATTATGAAAAAGTATATCTTTCTCATAAAGCAAAAGGGATTGTTTTGGATTTTTGGAAAGAACATACCTGTGACGTTGAAATCTTTATTGATGGAAAAAAAGTTGGGAAAACACATATTTCTGCACCCGAAAAGGAAGAAGAAAAACAGTTAGAAGCCGGAGAAGCAAATGGCGATGGTGCATTTGATTTTCACCAGAACTGGATCACACAAAGGCGTGAAATCGGTTTTTGTGAAATAGAGATTCCTTTGTGTGATGTTCCGGTTGATAAAGAATTCACATTGACTGTTTCGTGGAAAGGCAGAGGAAAAACTTGCACTTGGCGATTTGTCAACGATTAGATTAGTAGCTTCGGATCTTTCCGTTTTTACCAAATGAAACTTTACCAAGTGATTTGCTGTAGCGGTTGACACGCTGAATGATCTTTGTTGCTTTTTTGCCTGTAGCCGGTGTTGGCTGGTAGTTATTGATTCCGCTTGATGAAGAAACACTGCAAGGGATGATCTTAATGCGATTGGTTTTCTTTAATTTGTCATTTTGGAAAACAAATGTCTGCTGATAGATCATGGTATCTTTGTCCGGTGGGTTGGTATTGCCGCCAAAACAGAAGTTTGCAAGACTGTATACGATATAAGCATTCTTGTATTTTTCAATTCCCTGCAGAACGTGCGGGTGATGACCGAGTACCAGATTAGCACCATGATCGATCGCATAATGCGCTAACGTTTTCTGGTCTGCATTTGGCGTATACGTTCTTTCGATTCCACAATGCATGCTGACAATGATCAGGTCAGCTTTTTGCTTTTTCAATTTGTGGAGACCGCTTTTGATATAATTTTTGCTTGATGAAACACCGTCCAGCCCATTAACGGCGACCATGCCGATCTTTTTGCCTTTTGTTTTATAAATGGTTGTTTTACCATAAGAAGCAAAAGGCATTTTTTGTTTTCGAAATGTTTTGATCGTGTCCCGGTAACTGCCCTCGCCATAGTCCCGGCAATGGTTGTTGGCAAAAGATACGGATTCTACAGATCCCTTTTGTAAAATTTTCAAATAGGAAGCATTTCCTTTGAACGCAAATGTTTTCGGAGCACGGGTAGTCCGGTTTGTCAATGTGCCTTCGAAATTAACAAGTGTCATGTCATCTCTTTTAAAAATAGGCTTTACTTTCTTTAAAAAGTATGACGGATTTTTCTTCTCACGGTATTTCGCATAGAAATTGACACTTGCCGGAGATTTGATATCAGAGCCTAACGTGCAATCACCGGCAGCACTGATCGTAATTTTGGTAAGTGAAGATTTTGAGGATGTTCGGCGGCTTTTTTTCGTAGTCTGGGTTGTTTTAGCTGATGCAGAACTGCCTTTTTTTACAGCCGGAGTTGTTTTAGCTGACGCAGAACTGCCTTTATGTGTGGTCTGAGCTGTTTTGGCTGATGTAGAACTATCTTTGCGTGCGGTTTGAGTCGTTTTGGTTGATGCAGAACTGTTTTTTTGAGTGGCAGTTGGTGTTGCATGAACTGCACAAATTGGTGCTGCAATAATACTTCCTGCAATAAGAAAGGATGTCAACCGCGTTAAAACTGTTTTTTTGTTTTGGGTAATTTTTTTTCTCATAACTTCCTCCTGAGTAGTAATATGTACTCTCGGTATTTTCTCAAAATAAATCCTTTCGGATGGATTTCCGATATGGTAACTCTAAAATCCATTTCGAAATTTTTCAATCAGAAGATTTTGAGAGTACATTGATTTTTGCCTGAAAATTGATCTGGCTCTGCAAGAGCAAATCCGCTCTTGCAGAGCTTTCTTTTCTGCTGTGCAGAAATATTTGCTCGTTGAAACATGCAAGAAAAGGAAATGTCTGCTGCGCAGCCGCTCCCTTTTTTGAAATGGAACAGACTCGCAAATCCGCTCTTGCAGAGCTTACTTTTCTGCTGCGCAGAAATATTTGCTCGTTGAAACATGCAAGAAAAGGAAATGCCTGCTACGCAGCCGCTCCCTTTTCTTTTGCATGTTTCATTATAACATAACAAATATAGTAATTATACGATAATTTTATAGCGATTGAAATGAGAGAAGGTTGATTTGGATCGCTTTGATTTTGTTTTCTGTGAAAATGCCATGAAATAATTGAAAAAATACGAAAAAACACTTTTCACATGAATAGATTGTATGTTATACTAATTCATAGCGACATGGTAGAGGGGCGTATTGCGTCCATAATCAATCTGCTAAAGTCAAAGGTACGATTCGTGCAATTTCCTGCTTGCGGGGAACTACACTGGTGTCGTCAATTTATTACATTTCTAGGAGGTAAATTATCAATGGCAAACAAATGGGTATATTTGTTCAGTGAAGGTAATGCTAACATGCGTGAACTTCTTGGTGGTAAAGGTGCAAACCTTGCTGAGATGACTTCTTTAGGTCTTCCTGTACCACAGGGATTCACAATTACAACAGAAGCTTGTACACAGTATTATGAGGATGGAAGACAGATCAACGATGAAATCCAGGCTCAGATTACTGAATACATCGGAAAGATGGAAGAGATCACAGGTAAGAAGTTTGGTGATAAGGAAAATCCACTTCTTGTATCTGTTCGTTCAGGTGCTCGTGCTTCTATGCCAGGTATGATGGATACTATCCTTAACCTTGGTCTTAACGAGACAGTAGTAGAGACAATCGCTGCTAAGTCTGGTAACCCACGTTGGGCTTGGGATTGCTACAGAAGATTCATCCAGATGTACTCTGATGTAGTTATGGAAGTTGGTAAGAAATATTTTGAAGAGCTTATCGACAAGATGAAAGCTGACAGAGGCGTATCTCAGGACGTTGACCTTACTGCTGATGATCTTAAAGAATTAGCTGGTCAGTTCAAAGCTGAGTATAAAGAAAAATTAGGTGAGGACTTCCCGGATGATCCTAAGGAGCAGTTAATGGGAGCTATCAAAGCTGTATTCCGTTCTTGGGACAACCCTCGTGCAAATGTATATCGTCGTGACAACG
>OGKG01002234.1_pt1 | contig 20853 bp, 25 predicted proteins | sample 1572201 | NCBI WGS metagenome assembly OGKG01 (sample SAMEA2582146, study PRJEB24529) | metagenome | biome: Human gut stool | place: China | collected 2011 | reverse complement strand
CAGCTTTTGCAGCCTTACGGTTGCCCTGCACACCCGAATCTGTCAGCCAACAGTAGAAAGTTGAATTACTTCCTTATCACTGTTAAGCCAATGGCTTTCGTGAGCCTTTTTGCGATATTTACTGCTTGTCACCGCCAAATATCGAAATTTGACTCTCATCGCTCTGGCTGTGCATCTCGGCGATGACGGCAAGACTTTCTTCGCTCGCGCCGCCGGGTTCGACCTGCGGCATCGCGAGGAAGAAGCCCTGCAGAAGGTCGACGCCGAGCGACAGCACGGTGCGTACCTCGTCCGCGGTCTCAAGGCCCTCGGCCACGACCTTCATGCCGCGCTGGTGCGCGTAGGACACGGTGTTCGACACGATCTGGCGCTTGTTGGCGTCGGTGTCGATGCTGCGGATGATGGAAAGGTCGATCTTGATGTAGTTGGGCGAGAGCTCGAGAAGGCTGCGCTCGTTGCTGTAGCCGCTGCCGTAGTCGTCGAGCGCGAACGCACCAGAGCTGCCACGGATCGTCTGCTTGATGCGCAGCGCCTTGGGGTCGAGGCACTCTTCCTCCGTGATCTCAATGACGATGCGCGGCAGGATCGAGGCGTAGCGCGCGGAGTATTCCGAAAGCTCATCGGGCGTTAGATACTGGCTTGCAATCGAATTGATGAACAGCAGCGCGCTGGGCACGACCTTACCGGCGTTTTCAAGCGCCTGATATGCACTTGACGCACAGAAGAACGTGATGCGCTCGACCTCGTGCAGGCAGTTTTCCTCGCGCGCGAGGCGCAGCACGTCAGCAGGGGAGTGCAGCGTGGGAAGATCCACGCGCATGAGCGCTTCATAGGCGAAGACGCTGCCGTCTTTTGCGTCGATAATCGGCTGGAAGTGATAGGAGATGAGCTCTTCGTTGATGAGACGGCGGAACTCCTCATGGCAGCGTCTTTCCTGCAGGCTGGTGCGGTAGACTTCAGGGTCGAATTCCAGCAGCTCGCCCTTGCGCGAGCGCTTGACCTGATACATGGCAAAGTCCGCGTATTTGCGCAGTGTGATGAGATTTGTGCTGCTCTCGGGATACCACGCGATACCGCCGGAGACGCTCACGCGCAGCTCACGTCCGCTGGGAAGCTGGACGACAGAATGCTCAAGGGCGGCTTTCAGCGCGCGGATGTCGGCGCGCAGCGTATCCTGATCGTTGTAGCCGTAGAAGAGTGCATTGAACTCATCGCTGCTGATGCGCGCGCAGACGGTACGCGCGGGAGCGTTCTTGGCAAAGCATTCGCCTGTGCGGCGGATGTACTCGTCGCCCCAGTCGTGGCCGAATGTGTCGTTTATCTGCTTGAGGTTGTCGAGGTCGAACATCAAAAGCGCCGCGTGGCCGAGCTTTTCGGGTGAGCAGAAGAACTCGGCGCAGATGCGGTGGAAGGCACGGCGGTTGTAGAGGTCTGTGAGCGTGTCATAGTCGCACTCGTGCTCAATGCGCAGCTTTTCAAGCGTGTTGGCGGTCGCATCCTCGGCAAGGCCGACCTGTGTGCCGTCCTCGTGCGTCGTCTCGATGCGAAGGTAGCGCTCTTTGCCGCTTGGCAGACGGATGTGGTAGAGCATCGCGCCGTCGGGCGCGGGGGAGTGGGGGCACGAGCGCTCAAAGCGCTGCAAAAGCTCGCGGAAACTCTGCGCTGTTAAGTCGTCTGCGTCAACGCCGGGCATGCCGAGAAGGTCGAAGAAATTGTCGGTGACATAGATGCTGTCGGGAGCGGAGCGCAGCTCATAGCCGCCGAGCTCCACGCTTGCCATGTCCATGATGCGCAGAAACTTGGTCGAAGTATCGAGTACCTCGCGTCCGAGCTGCGTGAACGCGGAGGAGAACCGGTCGAGCTCGATGATGCCGGTGGCGGAGAGCATGGGGATGGAGCTACGGCTTTCATGCGCGTGCGCGACCTCGTCGGAAAGGCGCGAAATCGGGCGCGAGAGCTTGCGCGCCAGCACAAGGCTGCTGAAAAGTCCTGCAGTGAGCACGACGAGGACCGCGATGATCAAAAACCGCAGCACATAGCCTGAAAAGGCGTAAAGCGCCGATACCGGCACCGAGCCGATAAGCAGCATCTGCTCATTGGAAAACGGCGCGTTGCGGTTGTAGAGCGTCAGCGGTGCCACGGCGGCGTGACAAAGGCCGAGGGGGGAGTCGCTCTGGTAGCCACCGCGCTTTGACGGCTTGAGCAGCAGCGTCTGGTCATAGGATTGCTGCGGCGCATTTGCAGCGGGGGAGGCGGAGATGACGCTGACGGTAAGGTCGTCTTTTCCGATGGCGGAATTCGATGCGACGCCGAGAAGATAGGTGCCCGAGCTGTCATTCTGCAGCTCGGTGCCCGGCAGCAGGGCTTGCAGGTAGCTTTCAAGAATTTCGACGCCGAGCACGCCGTAGACCGTGCCGTCATCTAAAATAAGCGGGATGGTGTAGGCGATGGCGGAGTGATCGTCGCCGGAGAGCGTGTAGGGCGAGGACGTCCAGTGGCCGTAGTCCGCGGCGTCCAGTTCGCCGTTTCCGTGGTAGGCTGCCTGAAAGACGGGATAGAGAAAGCCACTGCTGCCGTTGGCCCCATAGTTGATCGAGGGCATCCAGCTCGTGTCGGTCGCAATGTAGAGTGACTGTACGACCTGTGCGGGTGCGCGCACGAGCATAAGATCAGAATTGCGCTGCGAGGGGGAGGAATTCGGGTCAAGGTCGCGCAGATAAAGGCAGGGCAGCGGCTCGCCCTTTTTGCGTGTGTCGAGATCGTGCGTGTTGAGCACGACAAAAATGCCAGTGACGGGGCGATGGCGCATCGAGGAGATCAGGCTGTCGCCGATCGAGAGCAGCAGGGGGGATGCGGCGTCGCTGCCGCTGTCGAGCGTGTCGAGGCTGATCTCGCCGTCGTCGAGCATGGCCTGCGTCACGGCGTTGATCTTGCCCGCAAGCGACGAGAGGTCCTGCGCGTCGAGCATCTGGCCTTGCAGATAGTTTTGGCGGTTTTCCGTCTGTATCTGCAAGATGTCGACAGCATTCTGCTCAAGGTTCGTGTTGATGCGGCAGAGATAGAGAATGCCGACAAGCAGCGCGATCTCGATGAACAGGATCCAGAGCATGGAGCGCAGGATCGTATGGAAGATGGTGACATGCGGCACATGATCCGATGGTTTGCGAAAGAACATAAAACGGCCCCTTTTTTGTCATTGAACAGTCACTCAGCCCTGAAAGGCCTCAAGCGATGCAAGCGTATCCTGATACCAGGCTTCAAAGCATTCGTCGGAAAGGAACTGCGCCGAGGCCTCTTCAAAGCTCTGTCCCTGCGCCATTGCCTCTTTGACCGCGGCGCGGTCAGCGCTTGCCTTATCGCTCATGGAATATTCAAGAATGGCGCGGGCGTTCGTGCCGCCGGAGAAGGCGTGGGGCGTGTAGAGATGGTTTTCGTTGACCGTGTCGACTGCGGCGGAGAGGACTTCGTCCATCTCATCGCTGAGGGCAAGACCACTTATGCGGATCGCGTCGATGGAGTTGCCCTCGTGCGTGACGGGGAGGTAGCCTGAGTCGACAGAGAACGTGATGTTGTGCTCGGGTGAGGTGAACCATTTGAGGAACACGAGGCTTGCCTGAATCTCGGCATCGCTCGCCTTCGTCACGACCATGCCCGCGCCCTGCTGCACGGCGTAGTCCTCGCCGTTCGCAAACTTCGGGCTTTCAAGCGCCTTGCGCGTGATGTCGTGGCTGTCCATGTCGTCGGCGATGACCTGCGTGGGGAAGAACGTTGCGCTCGAAGACGAGCCGACGTAGGCGATGATATTGCCAGTCTTCACATCATCGCTGCGGAAGCGGCCGCTTGCGGAAAAGTAGCCCTTGATGAAGGGTACATAGTAGTTATCCCAGAGGGTGCGCACGGCGTCGTGGTCAAAGTTCAGCGTCATGCTGCCGTCCTGTGCGTCGAAGATCGTGCAGCCAAGCTGCTTGGCGCCGATGAGCATGTAGTTCGCCATCGCGTCGCGGCCGAAAAACGCGCGTCCATCGTTCGGGATGTCGGGCGTCTGCGCGTCGGTCCACTCGTAGTAGCGTTCGGCGACGGAGACGAGGCCTTCAATCGTGGCCAAGTCGTCATAGGTTGCGCCTGTGGCGGCGGCGAACGGCTCCCAGTCCGTTTCATTGAGAAACAGCAGCTCCACCGACTTGGCGACGGGGAAGATCTTGATACTGCCCGAGCCGGAGAAGTCGCCTTCGCTCAGATAGTCCTCAATAAAGGCGGCGCGGTCCTCTTCGCTTAGATAATCGCTCAGATCGGCAATTTGACCCATCTCATCGAGCGCGTAGGCAGTGTCGGCGTAGGCGGAGAAGATGTTGGGCATCGCCTCGGCACCGACCTTGCCCTCGGCAGAAGCGAGCACGTTGTTCTCAAGATCGGTCACGCTGCCGTGGCTGGAGCTCTCAACCGTGATGCCCTGTTCCTTGCCGACGGTCGAGTTGAACTCGTCGACGAGCGCGTTGAACGCTTCGAGCTGTTCACCGTTGTAGTACGTCCAGATCGTGATATTGACAGGGTTCGCCGGGGAAAATCCGGGGTCTGCCTTGCTGCCGCAGCCTGCGAGCAGCATCATCGCCGCCGCTGCGGCGAGCACGCGAGGGAGAAATTTGTTGTGAGTCATGATGCTTCCTTTCTATTTTGTGCGCCGTTCCAAAGGAAGCGGCGTGATCGGTCAATGCCCGCCGCCTTCGGGCCTGAACTGTCCGAGCGCGTAGGAATACGCGCCTGCGAGAGCGGGCAGCGGTTCGTCGCCGCCACGAGCTGGCGCAGCAGAATGTCGGTGATGGCGCGCACATGCAGAATGTGCGTGCCGGATTCGAAGTTGCGCGACTCGACGATGTGGCTCAGAATGTTGATGATGGCGCTGTTCGTCTTCTCGTGCTCGTAAACCTGCTCTTCGGCCAGGTGGACAAGGTGCTTCTGGCGCGCGTAGAGCGTGAGTGCGTTGCTCACGCGCCGCTGCGTGACCGTCAGGTTGAACGGGCGGCGGATGTAATCCGTTACGCCGGGCTCGTAGGCCTTCTGGATGAACGATTCGTCATCCTCGGACGAGGTGATGATGACGGGGATCTCCTGCAGCCAGTTGCGCTGCTTCATCACCTCGAGCACGCCGAAGCCGTCGAGGCGGGGCATGTTGATGTCGAGCAGCAGGTCGATGTCGAACTCGGAGTGCAGCAGCTCGAGCGTCTGCATGCCGTCGTCGGCATAAGGTATTCGTAGCGGCCGCCGAGGATTTCGGAAAGGATCTGCTGGTTCATTTTCGAATCGTCCGCGATCAGGATTTTGGCTTCGACCGTAGTGTAGACCTCATACGCATTTTAGGGCGTGTTCTTTTGTAGAAATGCCGCCGCGGGGCGGGCGGACAAGAAAATAGGCACCGGAAAAGCCAGTGCCAAACAAAAACTGTTTATGCGTGTTTTTTAGAAACATTTGATACTTAATGTAAACTTAGCACAGAACCACGGAACATTCAAGGGAAATTTTCCCGGTTTTTCCTGCTGTTTTGCCAGAAATGATTGAAAAAAGAGCGGAAAGGGCGAAGCGTTTCCGCAAAAAAAACGGGAGAGCCGTCAGTGGACGGTAAAAAATGCACGATAAATTTGAGGAAAAAGAAATATGGATTGTAAAATATGTGCGAAATGGGGAGAAATACTGAAGATTATTGACAATTTTTAGAAAAAAGTTTATAGCAATAGCGCATTTTTTCTGATATACAACGCCGGCTTTATCACGGAGCAGCAGCTCATCGAGGCGCTGGAGATGCAGCTCGGCGTCGAGTTCGTCGACCTGACGGCGGTGTTCATCCGCGCCGCGCTTGACGAGAGGAGTATCCTGAACCGCACATCAGCGCGAGCATCGGCGGCGCGTTCGCGGCGGGACGCATCTCAAGAACAATCCGCAGGGCGGACCTTGCGATGTATCAGGCCAAACTGAAAAAGGATTGCGTAGCAATTTATCAAGAGGAGAAAGAACATGAAACTTGACGAATTTTTCCGCTGCGTCGGCGGCGGCTACGGCGAAGCCAAGGCGCGTTTTCAGAACGACGAGCGCATCGTGCGCTTCCTTAATATGTTCCCGGGCGACGACAGCATGCAAAACCTGACGAATGCGATGAACACGGGCGACGCGACTACGGCGTTCCGCGCGGTGCACACGCTCAAGGGCGTGGCGCTGAACCTTGGCCTCGGCTCGCTCGCCCACGCCAGCTCTCAGATGACGGAAGCGCTGCGCGCTCGAGCAGCTCGAAAAGTAATTGAGAATAAAAAAAGTCGAAACCTTTCGGTTTCGACTTTTTTTACTTCTTACAGCAGCGGGGCGATGATGCGCATGCCGGGGCCGATGAGCTTTCGCATAAACGGGTCGTTTTTGAGAAGCTCTGCGTCCGCGCGGACGCACTTGGCGAGCGTCTGGTGGAAGTCTTGCTCAATTTTGGGGACTTCGGGGGACGCATAGAGGTACGTGCCGCATTCAAAGTGGTGGTACAGGCTGCGGTAGTCCAGATTGATCGTACCGACGGTCGCCTTGCAGTCATCGCTGACGAAGACCTTCGCGTGAACGAAGCCCGGCTCGTACTCATAAATTTGTACACCGTTTTCAAGCAGCCTGCGGTAATACGTGTGCGCAAGCGAGAAGGCGATCTCCTTGTCAGGCACATGCGGCAGGATGAGCTGGACCTCCACGCCGCGGCGCGCGGCATAGGTCAGCGCCGTGATCATCTCGTTGTCAATGATGAGATACGGCGTCATGATGTGTACGTAACGGTTGGCACGGTTGATGATATCCATATAGACCATCTCGCCGACGAGGTCGCGGTCGAGCGGGCTGTCGCCATAGGGGATGACATAGCCCGCTTCCTTTTCATGCGCCGGCTGCGGCATGTCGAGATACTTGCTGTAGACTTCGGGCGTAAAGTGCACGGAGCTGACGTCCCACATCTGCAAAAACATCAGCGTCAGGCTGCGCACGGCGCCGCCGCGCAGGGCAATGGCTGTGTCCTTCCAGTGGCCGAGGCGCGAGGTGCGGTTGATGTACTCGTCGGAGAGGTTGATGCCGCCTGTGAAGCCGATCTTGCCGTCGATGACCATGATCTTGCGGTGGTCGCGGTAGTTGTAGTGCGTGGAGACGAACGGGCGCAGCGGCGCGAACATCTTGCAGGCAATGCCGAGCTTTTCGAGCTTTTCGGGGTAGGAATAGGGCAGCAGCGCGACCGCGCAGGTGCCGTCGTACAGCACGCGCACCTCGACGCCCGCGTTGACCTTTTCCTTGAGAATTTCAAGGATGCGGCCCCACATGTAGCCCTCCCTGACGATGAAATACTCGAGGAAGATGAAGTGCTCGGCCTTTTGGAGCTCGTCGCACATGACCTCGAACGCATCGTCGCCGAGGGGGAAGTATTGCGCCTGTGTGTTTTGATAGCAGGGGAAGCCGCAGGAATTCAGGTAGGAGGCAAGGCTTTGGAGCTCCTCCGGTAATTCCTCCTTGGAACACGCGCTTTCCGAGGGGGCGAAGTGCTCCGTCTGCGACAGGATGTCGTTGTAGCGGCGGATCATCAGCCGGTGGCCGAGGTCGGTCTTGATGTAAACATACAGAATCAAGCCGAACACCGGCAGCACCGCGAGGATGAAAAACCACGTGAGCTTGATGGTCGGGTTGTCGTCGTTGCCGAACAGAAACAGCACGACCGCCGCCGACAGCAGCGTGTTGCCGCCCCAGAAGTAGGGCAGAAAGCCCTCGAGCTTGTAAAAGGCGGCAAAGAGAAACAAGATCTGCACGATCAGCGAAACGATGATGATGCCCGTGCGGCCGAAGATGATCTGCACGAGGCCTCGCTTGCCCTTTTCTAAAAGAAGAATGTGATTGTCGTCGTCTTTCATAGTTGTCCTTTCTCAAAGATGACCGTGCCCGCGCGGGGCAAGGCACCTACATTTAATATATATCTACTTTATTATAACATGACTTTGCCGAAAAGCCAACCTATTTCCGCAGCGAAGCGTGAAGCGCACGCAGAAGGAGGAAATGGGACTTGGCGATTTGATTTTCCTGTGTTAAAATGGCGAAAAAGGCAGAAAGGGGACGAGAAAATGGAGCTTAAGACGCAGGTCCATAATATTCCGCCGCTGTATGACGAAAAGTCGCGCGTGCTGATCCTGGGCTCGTTCCCGTCGGTCAAGTCAAGGGAGGCGGCGTTTTTCTACGCGCACCCGCAGAACCGCTTCTGGCCGACGCTCGCCGCTGTTCTGGGCGAGGAAACGCCGAAGACGGTCAAAGAGGAGAAAGCGATGGTCCTGCGCCGCGGCGTCGCCATGTGGGACACCATCGGCTCATGCGAGATCGTGGGATCGTCGGATGCGAGCATCACGAACGTTGTGCCGAACGATCTGTCCGTCATTTTGGATGCGGCGGACATTCAGGCCATCTTCTGCAACGGCGGCACGTCCTACGCCTGCTATAAAAAATACTGCCGCGCGAAGCTCGGGCGCGAGGCCGTCCAGCTTCCCTCCACCTCGCCGGCCAACGCCAGATGGACGAAGGAAAAGCTTGTCGAGGTCTGGGGCGCAGCGCTGAAACCGTATCTTTTTTGACGCGGCGTTGACAAAGAAAGGCAAATGGTTTATGATACAGGCTCAATCGATACGAGGAGTGTGGAACCATGGGCAAACTGGCAGCGCCGGTGCGCGCTGACAAGGAAATGATGTTTACGAACCGCCAGCTCGTCGCGCTGATGTGGCCGCTGCTGCTCGAGCAGTTTCTGGCCATTACAGTGGGTCTTGCCGACTCACTGATGGTTGCGACCGTTGGCGACGCGGCGATCAGCGCGGTGTCGCTCGTCGACTCGATCAGCAATCTGATGATCTACATTTTCTCGGCGATGGCGACCGGCGGCGCAGCCGTTGCGGGCCAGTACATCGGACAAAGACAGAAGGAGGACGCCTGCAACGCGGGCCAGCAGCTCATCGCGCTGCTCGGCGCGGTGTCGATCTTCTTCGTGGCGCTGCTGTACCTCTTCCGCACGCAGATTTTGACCGTAATGTTCGGCCATATCGAGCCCGACGTCATGGCGGCGACGAACACTTATTATTTATATGTGATGGCGTCCATTCCGGGCATCGCGCTCTACAACGGCGGCGCGGCGCTGTTCCGCACGATGGGCCACAGCGACGTGTCGCTCAAAGTTTCACTCCTGATGAACAGTATCAACGTGATCGGCAACGCCGTTTTGATCTTTGGCTTCGGTATGGACGTCGCGGGCGTCGCGATCCCGACGCTCGTGTCCCGCACGGTCGCGGCAGTCGTCATCCTCTCGCTGCTCTTCAACCGCGATCTGATGCTGCACCTTTCTGATATCCGCGGCTTTCGTGTCGATATGCGCCTAATGAAGAACATCTTCTACATCGGCGTGCCGAGCGGCGTCGAAAACGGCATGTTCCAGCTGGGGCGTCTCGTACTTTTCAGCCTGATTTCGACGTTTGGTACGGCATCGATGGTGGCGAACGCCATCGGCAACACCATCTCAAACTTCAACTGCTTTGCCGGTCAGGCCATCAACTTGGGCCTTGCCGCGGTCGTGAGCCAGTGCGTCGGCGCGGGCGAATTCGATCAGGCGCGCGCATACCTCAAAAAGATCGCCAAGTGGACGTACGGCATCATGGCGGCCGTCAACCTGACGATCATCGCGTTGCTGCCGCTCATCATGCGTGTCTACAACGTCTCACCAGAGGCGGAAAAGCTCGCCGTCACGGTCACGCTGATCCACGGCATCTCATCCATCTTCATCTGGATACCGGCGTTTATGGTGCCGGGCTTCCTGCGCGCGGCGGGCGACGCGAAGTTCACGATGCTCGCCAGTATGCTGACGATGTGGGTCGTGCGCGTGCTGCTTGCGTACGTGCTGGGCAAATACATGGGCTACGGCGTTATCGGCGTATGGTTCGCGCACGCGATCGTGGACTGGTCGGTGCGCGGCGCCATCTTCTTCCTGCGCTACCGCAGCGGCAAGTGGGAGACGATGGGGATCAAGACGTGATTATTTTTTAAGGATGCCGTTGGCATCCTTAAAAAATAGGGGATGCGCTCCGCTTCGTGCCTTGCCGCCCGCAGGGCGGCTGCGACACGCGCGGAGCGAGAAGAATAAATCGCCACGCACTTGTCGCGGCGATTTATGGATCAAAAACATTTCGCGGCTGCGGCCGCGAAGATAAAGAGGTCTCCGCTTAAAAAGCGGAGACCTCGTTGCCTTCTGTTACACTTTTACATTTCAACGGTGATGTTGTCGGTGCCGTGCTGCTCGAATTCGCCTAAGTACGTGTCCATACGCTCGCGCAGCTCGTCGACATTTTCGGGCGTGGGCGCGTCGCTGTCCATATCGCGCAGGGCAAGCTCCTGAGCGAGAATTTCGAAAAACATCGTGTCCTCGTAGGCCATGATGGCCTCGTGGATGCCGCCCTCGGCAAACGCGCGCGAGGGGATCAGTTCGCCCTGATAGGCCTCGACCAGCGGCACCATGCCGTGGGAGAGACAGTTGGCGAATACGGTGCTCTCTACATCGTCGTATTCGCGGATACGGTCGTCGCCGCGGGTGGAGTTCATCACCCAGTTGCCGACGTAGACCAGATCAAGAAGACGGCGGAATTGCTTTTCCGTCAGATCAATTTTCATAGTGACGCCTCCTTTGACGGAACAGAGAATCTGCTTACCGGAGATTATAGCACGCGCTTTTGCATTTTACCATAGCAAAAACAGGGAAACGCACAAAAAATGCAAATGCGCCTTGTGTCCCGCTCTCCGCCGTAGTATGATGACAGAAACAAATGAGAAAGAGGACTGTATGAAAAGAAACGTTTGGCTCACCGTGCACGGCGAGCAGCAATACGAAGGCATGAGCGCCGACAGCTCAGATCTCCGCGTGCGCGGCACGATGGAGGAAACGCGCGACGGCTATCTCCTGCGCTATGAGGAAACGGACGGGGACGGCAAGGTGACCACCGCGACGCGCCTTGCCCTCGCGCCGGACTGCATCATTCTGACGCGCACGGGCGAGGTGACGAGCGAGATGGTCTTTGCGGAGGGGAAGGAGCACACCTCATTCTATGCCGTGCCCTACGGAACCTTGCCGGTCGCAGTGAAGGCGGAGTCGGTCAAGTGGAAGCTCGACGAGGACGGCGGGATGCTGGCCCTGCGCTATGCAATTACTATCGGCGGGCAGAGAGGAAAATGCGCCCTGCGCATCCGCGTGAGAACAGAAGAATAAAGGAAAAGGAGCAGCCCGCGGCGGCTCCTTTTTACGCGCCCATGAGCAGCCGCACAAAAAACGCGGATGCGAGGAACATCACCACGTCGGCGCAGAGCGCGGCGGGGATAGTATAGCGCGTTTTCGTAATGCCCGCTGCACCGTAATAGACGGCGACGGTGTAGAACGTCGTTTCGCTCGAGCCGAGCATGACCGCCGCAACGCGGCCGACATAGGAATCGACGCCGTAGGAGTCCATGATCTCCGATCCGACAGCCAGCGCGCCGCTGCCGGAGATGGGGCGGATGAAGAGAAGCGGCGCAGTCTCGGCAGGAATGCCAATCTTGTCGAGTGCGGGGGCTAAAAGCGCGCCGAGCGCCTCCATCGCGCCGGACGCACGGAACATGTAGACGGCGGAGAGCAGTGCGATGAGTGACGGCAGAATGTGCAGCAGCACCGTGAGTCCCTCCTCCGCACCTTTGGTGAGGGCGGAGTAGACGTCGACACGCTTGCCGAGGGCAAAGCAGGCTGTGAAGGTGAGCAGTACGGGCACGATGAGCGTAGAGAGCGCCATAGGTTCAATTCCTCCAGAAGTGGGCGAAGAGCTTTGCGGCAAGGAGCCCTGCGAGGACGGACAGAAGCGACGTCAGCCACACGGTGGGCAGAATGTCGAACGGGTCGGCGGCACCGAGCGAAGCGCGCACGCCTGCGAGCGTGGTGGGCAACAGTTGAATGGACGCCGTATTCAAAACGACGAGCAGGCACAGCTCATCCGATGCGGTACCCTTGCAGCCGCGGCTCATACGGCAGGCGGCGCGGATGCCGAGCGGCGTGGCCGCGTTGCCAAGGCCCAAAAGATCGGCAGAGAGGTTAGCGGAGATCGCGGCCAGCGTCTCACTGTCGCGGCTCGCGTTCGGCAGGAGCCTCTTGAGCAGCGGGCGGAAGAGGGAAGCGAGGCGGTCGGTGAGATGACACTGGTTCATCACTTCCATCACGCCCGTCCAGAGGCACATCACGCCGCACATCGCCAAACACAGCTCGACCGCGCTCTGCGCGCCCTCGAGCGCGGCCGCGCTGAGCGCATTCAAGTTTCCCGTCAGCGCGCCGAAAATGAGCGAGACTGCCACCATTCCCGTCCAAAGCCAGGCCATTGCCATGTCCATCAACTCCTTTGCCCCTAAATATATCAGCAGGGAGGGGGCAATATGCCGCGTTTTTGCGCCAAATCCGCCACAGTTGCCGCGAAAAGAGACTGCTAAAAAATTTCTCAAGAAAAAAGTGAAATTTGTCTTGACATGTGCAACGGAATTTGGTACTATATGCAAGTCCGCGATTGGGCGCATCCTGCCCTATTTGCGCGATATTGCGATGAACCGGGAGATTGCTCAGGTTTCTGAGGTAACTTTCGGGGAGTATGTCCGAACATCGGGCGGCTGAGAGAATATCTGTACGTTGCGTAGATCGCTGCGCCATGTGTGGACCGGCCGTTTATTCGTGCCGGTTTTTCTATGAGCCGGAATGATACGCACGGATAAGCGTACAAGAAAACCTCTCACCGTACGGCTTCGACAAAGCAAGAAAACCGTACAAAATGAAGGAGAAACCGAAAATGGCAAAAGAAATGATCCGCATTCGTCTCAAGGCCTATGACCACCAGGTCATCGACCAGAGCGCAGAGAAGATCGTCGAGACCGCCAAGCGCACCGGCGCTACCGTCTCCGGCCCCATCCCTCTGCCCACCAAGAAGGAAGTCGTCACCATCCTGCGCGCTGTGCATAAGTACAAGGACAGCCGTGAGCAGTTTGAGCGCCGCACCCACAAGCGCCTGATCGACATCACCAACTCCAGCCCCAAGACGGTCGAGGCTCTGATGGGTCTCGAGCTTCCCGCCGGCGTTGAGATCGAGATCAAGCTCTGATTTTCCGTGATGCCTCGCTGCGCTGCTTTGCCGTATACCTGATACTGTCTACAGCGGCGCGCCTCGCCTGACGAAAAATCAATCCCTCGCTTCATTACATTTTGCGTCCGCAGACGCGAAACCAATGAAATCGTTTTTGGCCGCGACATGCGCGTGGACAAAAACACCTCTCAGTTTGTTTGTGTGCGAGCACAGCGAGTGCGCAAAACGAACTGTAAACCCAACTCAAAAAACGGCTCGCCGTTTTTTGAAATTACCTTTGTTGCTCTACCCAAAAGCCCATCGACTTGCGTGAGATGGGCGGGGTCAAGTCGGCAGAGCAATGGCGGGAGTTGCCGCTAACTAAGCCGACCAATAACCTTTACAGGAGGATCATACATGAAAGCAATCATCGGCAGAAAAGTTGGCATGTCTCAGATCTTCGACGAAAAGGGCCATGTGATCCCGGTCACCGTTATCGAGGCCGGTCCCTGCGTGGTCACTCAGAAGAAGACCAGCGAAAAAGACGGTTATGAGGCTGTCCAGCTTGGCTACGAGGACATTCGCGAAGCGAAGCTCTCCAAGCCTGAACTCGGCCACCTGAACAAGGCCGGCGTTTCCCCCAAGAAGTACCTGCGTGAGTTTGACCTTGACAATGCCTCCGAGCTCGAGCTCGGCGCCATCATCAAGGCTGACACCTTCAAGTCCGGCGACTTCGTTGACGTCACCGGTACGAGCAAGGGTCACGGCTACACCGGCGTTATCAAGCGCTGGAACGCCAGCCGCGGTCGTATGACCCACGGCGGCGGCCCTGTCCACCGTCACGCCGGTTCCATGGGCTCCACCACCGACCCCAGCCGTATCTTCAAGGGCAAGATCGGCCCCGGCCAGTACGGTGTGGAGACTGTCACCATCCAGAACCTTGAGGTCGTCAAGGTCGACCCCGAGCTCAACATGCTCGTCGTCCGCGGCGCGGTTCCCGGTCCCAAGGGCAGCCTCGTCACCGTGAAGACCACCGTCAAGGTCCACAAGATCAAGCAGGCTGGTGCTGACATCAGCAAGAACCCGCAGAAGGCTTCCGGCCGCAACCCGCAGAAGGCTTCCGCCAGAAATATGTAAGGAAAGGAGTGCTTGATAAATGTCTACGATTAAAGTTGTCAGCATGACCGGCGCTGAAGTCGGTTCCGTCGAGCTGAACGACGCGATCTTCGGTATCGAGCCGAACATGAGCGTTGTCCACGAGGTCGTCAAAAATCATCTCGCCAACTGCCGTCAGGGCACGCAGAGCGCTCTGACCCGCGCTGAGGTTTCCGGCGGCGGCAGAAAGCCGTGGCGCCAGAAGGGCACCGGCCGTGCCCGTCAGGGCAGCACCCGCGCGCCCCAGTGGACGCACGGCGGTATCGTGTTCGCCCCCAAGCCCCGCAGCTACAGCTATGTGCTGAATAAGAAGGTCAAGCGTCTGGCTCTCAAGAGCGTGCTGTCCGCCAAGGCAGCCCAGGGCGAGATCGTCGTTGTCGACAAGATCGCGCTCGACGCTATCAAGACCAAGGACTTCCGCAGCTTTCTCTCCGCCGTCAAGGCTGACGGCAAGGCCGCTGTCATCACTCCCGAGGTCAACGAGGTCGTTGTCAAGAGCGCCCGCAACCTGCCCGGTGTCACCACCGCGCCCGCGAAGCTCATCAACGTCTACGATCTGCTCAACGCCAAGACCCTCGTGATCGACAAGGAAGCCCTCGCAGTCATCGAGGAGGTGTTCGCGTAATGGCAAACGTTTACGACATCATTATTCGTCCCATCATCACCGAACGTTCCATGGTCGACGTTGCGAACAAGAAGTATGTGTTCGAAGTTGCCAAGGACGCCGGCAAGGTGGAGATCAAGAACGCTGTTGAGACCGCTTTCGGCGTTAAGGTCGCCAAGGTCAACACGCTCAACGTCAGCGGCAAGGCCAAGCGCCTCGGCGCCGGCCGCCTGGGCAAGACCCGCAGCTGGAAGAAGGCCTATGTGCAGCTCGCTGAAGATTCCAAGACCATCGAGCTGTTCGAGGGCATGGTGTAAGGAGGATATGAGAAATGGCTATTAAGACGTTTAAGCCCACTACCCCCTCCCGCCGTCACATGACTGTGTCCGCCTTCGAGGGGATCGACAAGAAGGCCAAGCCCGAACGCAGCTTGGTCGAGTCTCAGAAGAAGCATGCCGGCCGCAACAGCTACGGCCGCATCACCGTCCGTCATCACGGCGGCGGCAACAAGCAGAAGTACCGCATCATCGACTTCAAGCGCGACAAGATGGACGTCCCCGCGACCGTCCTGCGCCTGGAGTATGACCCCAACCGCAGCGCGTTCATCGCTCTCGTCCAGTACGAGGACGGCGAGAAGCGCTACATCATTGCTCCTGTCGGCCTGAAGGCTGGCGACAAGATCATCTCTTCCGCCTCCGCTGATATCAAGCCCGGCAACTGCCTGCCCATCGCCAACATCCCTGTCGGTACCGTCATCCACAACATTGAGATGCACCCCGGCAAGGGCGCTCAGCTCGTCCGCTCCGCCGGTACTGCTGCTCAGCTGATGGCGAAGGAGAACGGCGACGCTCAGATCCGTATGCCCTCCGGCGAAGTGCGCATCGTCCGCACGAACTGCATGGCCGTCATCGGCCAGGTCGGCAACATCGATCACGAGAACGTTCACATCGGTAAGGCCGGCCGCAAGCGCCACATGGGCGTTCGTCCGACCGTCCGCGGTTCCGTCATGAACCCGAACGACCACCCCCACGGCGGTGGTGAAGGTAAGAGCCCTGTCGGTCACCCCGGTCCCATGACCCCGTGGGGCAAGCCGGCTATGGGTTACAAGACCCGTTCGAAGAAGAACCCGACGAACAAGTTCATCGTCAAGCGTCGTAACGATAAGTAAAAGGAGGCAATGTAAAAATGAGCAGAAGCATTAAAAAAGGCCCGTTTGTTGCCCCTGAGCTGATCAAGCGAGTCGAAGAGATGAACAAGACCGGTGAGAAGAAGGTCCTGAAGACCTGGAGCCGCAGCTCCACCATCTTCCCCTCCTTCGTCGGTCACACGATCGCCGTCCACGACGGTCGCAAGCACGTTCCCGTTTATATTCAGGAAGATATGGTCGGCCACAAGCTGGGCGAGTTCGCTCCCACCCGTACGTTCCGCGGCCATACCAAGACGAAATAAGGAAGGAGAATGCAGAACATGGAAGCTAAAGCATATCTGAGATATGTCCGCATCTCTCCCCGCAAGGTCCAGATCGTCTGCGACCTGATCCGCGGTAAGGACATCAACACCGCCATGGCGCTCCTGATGCAGACCCCCAAGGCTGCGTCCGAGCCCCTGGTCAAGCTCTTAAAGAGCGCTGTCGCCAACGCCGAGAACAACTTCAGCATGGATACCTCCAAGCTGTACGTGTCCGAGGTCTACGCGACTTCCGGCCCGATCCTCAAGCGCATGATCCCCGCCAGCAAGGGCCGCGGCTACCGCATCAACAAGAGAACCTCTCACGTGACGCTCGCCGTCGCTGAGAGAGACTAAAGGGAGGAGACAGTTTCATGGGACAGAAAGTTAATCCCCACGGCATGCGCGTCGGCGTCATCAAAGACTGGGACTCCCGCTGGTATGCCAGAGACGAGAAGGTCGGCGACCTGATCGTTGAAGATAACAAGATCCGCAAGTTCGTCAAGAAGAGCCTGTACGGTGCAGGCGTGCCCAAGATTGAGATCGAGCGCAGCAATGATGTTGTGACGCTGTTCGTTCATTGCGCCCGCCCCGGCATGGTCATCGGCAAGGACGGCGCGGAGGTCGAGAAGCTGCGTCTCGCGGTCGAGGCTCTGATCGGCAAGAAGGTCAAGCTCAACATCGTCGAGGTCCGCAATCCCGACATGAACGCTCAGCTCGTCGCTGAGAACATCGCCCAGCAGCTCGAAAAGCGTATCTCTCACCGCCGCGCGATGAAGAACGCCATGGGCCGCGCCATGCGCGCCGGCGCCAAGGGCATCAAATGCTGCTGCTCCGGTCGTCTCGGCGGCCGCGAGATCGCTGGCGTTGAGCACTATCACGAGGGCACCATCCCCCTGCAGACCATCCGTGCCGACATCGAGTACGGCTTCGCCGAGGCTGCGACCACGTTCGGCCGCATCGGCGTGAAGGTCTGGATCTACAAGGGCGAGGTCCTGACCCAGACCCTGCGTACCACCCCGCGTACGCTCGATACCACCAAGCCGTATGAGGAGCGCCGCAAGCGTCGTCCTCGTCGCGACGGTGACCGTCGTCCCCGCCGTGATGGCCAGGGCGGCTATCAGCGCCGTGAGGGCGGCTTCAACCGCAACGGCAATCGTCCCCAGGGCGATCGTCCGCAGGGCGGCTATCGCAAGCCGGCTGAGAATAAGGAAGGAGGCGCTCAGTAATGCTTCTGCCGAAGAGAGTGAAATACCGTCGCGTTCAGCGCGGTCGTATGACCGGCAAGGCGACCCGCGGCAACACCATTACTTATGGTGAGTACGGCCTCCAGGCCACTGAGCCCGCGTGGATCACCAGCAACCAGATCGAGGCGGCCCGTGTCGCCATGACCCGTTACACCAAGCGTGGCGGTCAGGTCTGGATCAAGATTTTCCCCGATAAGCCCGTTACCAAGCAGCCTGCCGAGACCCGTATGGGTTCCGGTAAGGGCTCTCCGGAGTATTGGGTAGCAGTTGTCAAGCCCGGCCGTATCATGTTTGAGATCGCCGGTGTTTCCGAAGAAGTCGCGCGTGAGGCGCTCCGTCTGGCCAGCCACAAGCTGCCCATCAAGACGAAGATCGTCAAGCGCGAGGCCGAGACCCAGGAAGTAGGTGAATGAGATGAAGGCAAGTGAAGTTCGTGCCATGAGCGTTGCTGAGCTGAACACCAAGCTCGACGCCCTGAAGAAAGATCTGTTTATGCTGCGCATGCAGCACGCGACGAATCAGCTGGATAACCCCCAGAAGCTCGTCCAGACCAAGCGTGATATTGCCCGAGTCAAAACCATGATCCGTGAGAAGGAGGAGAAGTAAGATGGAAGAGAAGAGAATTTCCTCCCGTAAGGTCCGCGTTGGTAAGGTCGTTTCCGACAAGATGGACAAGACCGTCGTCGTTGCGATCGCTGACCGCGTGGCGCATCCCCTGTACAAGAAGATCGTCGGCCGCACCTACAAGCTGAAGGCTCACGATGAAAACAATACGTGCGGTATCGGTGATACCGTCAAGGTGATGGAGACCCGCCCCCTGTCCAAGGACAAGCGCTGGCGCGTGGTCGAGATCGTCGAAAAAGCTAAGTAAGGAGGTACCGGAACAATGATTCAGCAGGAAAGTTTTCTGAAGGTCGCCGATAACACCGGTGCCAAGGAAATCAAGTGCATCCGCGTTCTCGGTGGCTCCGGCCGCAAGTACGGCAACATCGGCGATATCATCGTCGCGTCCGTGCGTAAGGCTGCCCCCGGCGGTCAGGTCAAGAAGGGCGAGGTCGTCAAGGCCGTTATCGTCCGCTCTGCCAAGGGCGTCCGCCGCGAAGACGGCACCTATGTCCGCTTCGACGAGAATGCTGCGGTCCTGATCAAGGACGACAAGAACCCCAGCGGCACCCGTATCTTTGGGCCCGTCGCTCGCGAGCTGCGTGAGAAGGACTTCCTCAAGATCCTCTCCCTGGCTCCGGAAGTTGTCTAAGGAGGGCTTGAAGAATGGCTATGAATGTGAAGAAGGGCGATACCGTTATCGTCCTGTCCGGCAAGGACAAGGGCAAGCAGGGCAAGGTGCTCGGCACCGTCCCCAGCGAAGCCAAGGTCGTCGTGGAGGGCATCAACATGGTGACCTGCCACGTCAAGCCCCGCAAGCAGGGCGAGACCGGCGGCATTGTGCAGCGTGAGGCTGCCATGTACGCTTCCAAGGTGCAGGTCGTGTGCCCCAAGTGCAACAAGGGCACCCGCATCGCGCACAAGATCGAAAATGGCAAGAAGACCCGCGTGTGCAAGCACTGCGGCGCTGAGCTGTGAGAAAGGAGAGCTGACAAATGGCCAGACTGAAAGAAAAATACACTGCCGAAGTCGCTCCCGCCCTGATGAAGCAGTTCGGCTACAAGAGCGTCATGCAGATCCCCAAGATCGACAAGGTGGTCGTGAACGTGGGCTGTGGGCTGGATACCCGCTTCCAGCGTATCGGTGGCGGGAAAGCCGTTTTCTACGATATGGACTTACCGGAAGTCATCGCGTTGCGCCGTGAACTGATACCCGAACAGCCGGGTAATGCTTATATCGCAGCGTCTTTGTTGGAAACCGGTTGGATGGACGATTTGCTCCGGCGACACCCCGATGCAGAGTTCATCTTCATCGTGGAAGGCGTGCTGATGTACTTTTACGAGAAGCAGGTGAGGTCTTTCCTGCACGCCGTAGTAAGCCGTTTCGGAGGGGGCGAACTGTGGTTCGACGTATGTGGCACGATGATGAGCCGGCACGGTGTGAAACCTGATTCGCTCCGCAAACACGAGGCGCAAATCCGTTCAGGCATAAATGACGGCCACCGGGTAGAGCAATGGGACCCTGCCTTGCAACTCATCGAACAAGCCAATTACATGAAGTTCTTCCGCCCGCGCTGGGGTTTCTTCTTCGGACAGATACTGGGACGGCTGACCCGGCTGTGCTACCGGTTCAGCTCGTTGTTGGGCTATAGAATCCTGAAGGGATGAGAAAGCCTGTTTGCTTGCTTTACGTAAAAATGATTTACATCCATTATGAAAGCTAAGAAAAAAGAAGGATTGTCCTGCCTGTTCGAGATTGCAGGGCAAAAGAAAGGGCTGCTTGTATTGGCAGGATTACTGTCTGCAGGACCTGCAGTATGTATGCTTGTGCCCTATTGGGCCATCTATGAAATCTTGAAAGAACTGTTGTCGCACGGCGGAAATCCTCCTGGTGCAGACGGGGAAGCCGTGATACGGTGGGGATGGACGGCATTCGGCGGACTGGTTGGCGGACTGGTATTGCTGTATGCTGCCCTGATGTCCTCCCATGTCGCTGCTTTCCGTATCCTGTACGGCTTGCGCGTCCGTCTGTCCGAACATATCGGTAAACTCCCGCTGGGGTATCTGAGCAACACTTCCACCGGAGCCATCAAAAAAACGATGGAACAGAATGTCGAGAAGATAGAAGGTTTTATCGCCCACACTATCCCGGATTTGGTGAATGTGGTGGCTACAGTGGCAGTGATGCTCGCTGTTTTCTTCTCGCTGGATGTGTGGCTGGCCTTGGTGTGTCTGGTTTTCGTGGTGCTCAGCCTGTTCCTGCAATTCTCCAATTTTATGGGGAAAAGGGCAAAGGAGTTCATGGCCACCTATTACGACGTGCAGGAAAAGATGAGTGCATCCGCTGTGCAATATGTGCGGGGAATGCCCGTGGTGAAGATATTCGGACAGAGCGTCCGCTCGTTCCGGCAGTTCAACGCCGAGATACAGGCTTACAAGACATTCGCCCTGAAATGCTGCGACACCTACCAGAACGGGATGATCGCGTTCACCGTCCTGCTGGGTTCGATGGTGACGTTCATTCTTCCCGTGGGTATCCTGCTGATACAAGGGAATCCGCAGTCGCTCGCATTGGCCGCCGTATGGCTGTTTTTCATCATCATGGGACCGGGTGTGGCTTCGCCCATCTACAAACTGACGTTCCTGGGCGGAAACACCCA